>Ga0209643_1002247_pt1 | contig 13188 bp, 13 predicted proteins | sample AutmiccBRH37_all_FD_187383 | JGI IMG/M metagenome (GOLD analysis project Ga0209643, IMG submission 187383) | Deep subsurface microbial communities from Mt. Terri, Switzerland - Autotrophic microbial communities BRH/37_all (SPAdes) (version 2) | ecosystem: Environmental > Aquatic > Deep... | reverse complement strand
GGACCATGCTGGAGCCTGAGGCTTCGACAGCCGTCGCGGTCATCCTGCCCGGCTCCGGTCCGACGGATCGGGACGGGAACAATCCCCTGGGCGTCTCGGCCGGGACCTATCGGCTGTTGGCCGAGGATCTGGCGGCGCAGGGGATCGCCACGGTGCGCATCGACAAGCGCGGCATAGGCCAGAGCGCCGCCGCCGGTCCGGTCGAGGCGGACCTCCGCTTTACCGACTATTCCAACGACGCTCGCGCCTGGGCGGCCGAGGCGGCGACGCGCGCCGGCCGACCCTGCGCCTGGCTGATCGGCCACAGCGAAGGCGCCCTGATCGCACTGAAGGCGGTCGAAGGCGGCGCTGACGCCGGCAAGGTCTGCGGCCTGATCCTCCTGTCCGGCGCCGGGCGGCCGGCCGGCGCCGTGATACGCGAGCAACTGGCGTCCCTGCCCGAGCCGATGAAGGCCCAGGCCTTCGCCGCCCTCAGCGAACTGGAGGCCGGCCGTACCACTGCCGACACGCCGCCCGCTCTCGCCGCCCTGTTCCGCCCCTCGGTCCAGCCCCATCTGATCTCTTACCTGGCGCTGGACCCCGCCGCCCTGATCGCCGCCTATGACGGCCCGGTCTTCATTGGCCAGGGGACCACAGACATCCAGGTCAGCGTCGCCGACGCCGAGGCCCTGGCGGCCGCCGATCCGCAGGCGACGCTGAAACTGTGGGAAGGCGTCAATCATGTGCTGAAGACCGCGTCCGCAGACCGGGCCGCCAACCTGGCGGCCTATTCCAATCCCGACCTGCCCCTCGCGCCCGGCGTGGTCGAGGATGTGGCGAAGTTCATCCAGGCGCGCTGAGGGCTTCTTCGAAACAGAGGCCGATCGGTCGTCGGTCGAACACCGCTTGACTCATTTCGATAATTAGCTAATTGTCTCATCATGAGTTCGGTATTCAAGGCCCTGTCCGATCCCACCCGTCGTCGGGTGCTCCAGCTCCTGCGCGAGGGGCCGATGAGCGCAGGTGAGATCAGCGATCGGTTCGACGTCTCCAAGCCGACCATGTCGGCGCACTTTGCGGTGCTGAAGGAGGCCGATCTGGTTCATGCGGAAAAGGTCGGGAAATCCGTGCTCTATCACCTGAAGCTCTCGGTGCTCGAAGAGGCGCTGCTGGGCTTCGTCCATTCATTCGGCCTCGACGCGGACGCGTCGAAGCCCGGTAAGGAGACGGCATGATGAAAAAGGATCTGATCGGAAGCTTCGCCTGGGCCGGCGCCATCGTCGCCGTCGCCCTGTGCGGCAAGCTGGCGCGCGACGCTGGCTGGCTGGACGCCGATACGGTCACGCGTGTCGTCGTCGGGCTGAACGGCCTGATGATCGCCTGGATGGGCAATCGACTGCCCAAGACCTTCGTCCCCAACGCCTGCGCTCGCCAGGCCCGGCGCGTCGCCGGCTGGTCCCTGGTGCTGAGCGGTCTGGTCTATGCCGGCCTCTGGGCCTTCGCCCCGATCCCGGTGGCCGTGGCGGGCGGCTCCGGCGCGGTCCTGACGGGGATTGCCGTGACGATCGGCTATTGCCTGTCGCTGCGGAACAGGTCGGCGCGAACCGCCTAGGCGATTTTCGGTGGGGCGCCTTCTGGACGCCCGCCATGCCCCCTATCTTGGCGCCATGCCCATCGCTCGCCTCTCCTCCCGCGCCCTCATCTCCGTCACGGGCGAGGAGGCCAGGCCCTTCCTGCACAATCTGCTGACCCAGGACGTGGAGACGCTGAAGGAAGGCGAACTCCGCTTCGGCGCCCTGCTGTCGCCACCGGGCCGGCTGCTGTTCGACCTGTTCATCCTCGGCGACGGCGACGGCGTCCTGCTGGACGTCGCCGCCGACCGGCGCGACGCCCTGGTCCAGCGGCTGTCGATGTACAAGCTCCGGGCCAAGGTCCAGGTCGCCGCCGACGACCGCCCCGTCTTCGCCGCGTGGCCTCAAACGTCCGAGGGCTTCATCCCCGACCCCCGCACCCCGCTGATGGGCGGCCGCCTCTATGGCGAGGCCACGGCCGACGCCGCCGAGGCCGACTACGACGCCCACCGCCTGTCGGTCGGCGTTCCCGATCCCACCGCCGACGCCCCGCAGGACAAGACCTACCCGATCGAGGCCGATTTCGACCTGCTGAACGGCATCGACTTCCAGAAGGGCTGTTTCGTCGGTCAGGAGACCACATCGCGGATGAAACGCCGGGGCAGCATCAAGAACCGGATGATGCCGCTCGACTTCGACGGCCCGCCGCCGGCCTTCGGGGCTGAGGTGTTGAAGGGCGAACTGCGCGCGGGCGAGGTTCTGTCCGGCCGTGACGGCTCGGCCATGGCCCTGTTGCGAGTGGACCGGATCGACGGCGACTTGACCGTGGACGGCCGCCCGGTGCGCCTGCGCCGCCCCGCCTGGATGTGACCGGCCAGAACCCGGCCGTGGGCCTGTCGCGGGCAAATCTGTCTCCTCCCCATTCCATGGGGAGGTGGCTCGGAGCGTAGCGGAGAGACGGAGGGGCTCTTGAAGTCCCTCGGTATTTGGTGATGCGGCAAAGACCCGTCACGGCGCTGAAGAAGCGCCGCGCCACCTCCCCATGAAATGGGGAGGAGACGGCCCTTTCCTCTTCCCGAACAAACAGGCAACATCGCACCATGACCGATTCACATGCGGAAGGCCGCTGCGGCTGGTGCGGGACCACGGACCCGCTCTACATCGCCTATCACGATCAGGAATGGGGCGTGCCGGAGCGCGATCCTCGCGCCCTGTGGGAAAAGCTGGTTCTCGACGGCTTCCAGGCCGGCCTCGCCTGGATCACCATCCTGCGCAAACGCGAGGGCATCCGCGACGCCTTCGACGGCTTTGATCCCGAGATCGTCGCCTGCTATGGCGCGGCCGACATCGAGCGGCTGCTGGGCGACGCCCGCATCATCCGCTCGCGGGCCAAGATCAACGCCGCCGTCAAAGGCGCCAAGATCTGGCTGGAGATGCGCGACAACGACGAAGACTTCTCCGACTGGCTCTGGTCCTTCGTTGGCGGCGAACCGATCCAGACTCAGTGGGCCGACTTCCGCCACGCCCCGACCCAGACCGAACAGTCAGTCGCGATGGCCAAGGCGCTGAAGGCGCGCGGTTTCAACTTCTGCGGCCCCCTGATCGTCTATGCCTTCATGCAGGCCGTGGGCATGGTGAACGATCATCAGACGACCTGCTTCCGTCATGCTCAGGTTCGTGCGATGGCGGGCCATGGCTAAAGCCCCGTCCAATCCCAAGGCCTTCCCCACGCTCGCGCTCGAGACCGTGCTGATCCAGCGCGTCAACGGCCCGGTGTGCGGAGTGGACGAGGCGGGGCGCGGGCCATGGGCGGGTCCGGTCTCGGCGGCGGCGGTGATCCTGAACCCCGATGACCTGCCCCTCGGCATCGATGATTCCAAGGCCCTCACCGAAAAGCGCCGCGCCGCGCTGGAGCCCGAGATCAAGGCCCGCGCCGTCGCCTGGGGCGTCGGCTTCGCCTCGGTGGAGGAGATCGAGGACCTGAACATCCTTCACGCCACCGGCCTGGCCATGTGCCGCGCTGTCGAACAACTGGCGGTCCAGCCGGTGGCGGCCCTGGTGGACGGCAACTATCGGTTCAAACTGCCGTGCGAGATCCAGACCGTGGTCGGCGGCGACGGTCTGTCCCTGTCGATCGCGGCGGCCTCCATCCTGGCCAAGACGGCGCGGGACCGGCTGATGATCGATCTGGACACGGAATATCCCGGCTATGGCTTCGCCAGTCACAAGGGCTACAACGCCCCCATTCACCAGGCGGCGCTGAAGTCGCTGGGCCCCTGCCCGGCGCACCGACGCGGCTGGTCCCCGATCAGGGCCTTGCTGGAAGAGGCCTAGCGACCCTCAGATATGCATGAACCCGCCCAGCAGCGCGCCCATCAGGGCGGCGACCGCGGCGCCGGCCAGCATCATCATCCAGTGCGGCGGCGGGCTCAGACTGGGTTCCACGTCCTCTTCGACAGCCTCGGACGGGGTGGGCTCGCGGCGGGCGAACTGTTCGGCGTTATGGGTGTAGATTCGCACCGCCTCGCGCTTGACCGCCAGGTCCACGACGGGCGCATCCGTGACCCAGGACTTGGGTTCGGCGGCGGGTCGGACGCGGTAATCGTCTTCGCGCGGGGGCAGGCCAAGGGGTGTGACGGGCGGTTGCATGTTCCATCAACGGCGGCCGGTGAGTCGGGTTCCCGGCGCAGCTCGGCTCGACGTCAGGCCGCGACCGGCAGCTCGACAGGCCGGTCCGTCACCACGAACAGATGTTCGACGTTCCGCAGCCGCCCCACCTGCCCCACCTTCTCGCCCTTCTGGTTATGAATGCCGATCCGGGCGCCGACATAGCGGGGGTGGGCGATCTCGACGACCTGGACATGGCCCCTCGCCGACAGCATCTCGACCAGGTCGGCCCTGCTCAGATAGCCCTCGTCGTTGAAGCTGACGATCAGATTGGGGGACTTCACCCGCTCGATCACCGACCGCAGCGCCGGACCGATGCCGGGCCTGCTGTTGAAGGCGCTCTTGCGGGTCTTCACATCCACCCGCTTGTTGGCGATCCCATAGGTCTCGGGCCGATCCCACAGCACCAGGCTTTCCCAGCAGTGATAATTGCCCAGGTAGGAATGCTGATTGTACGGCGGGTCCAGATAGACGAGGTCCACCTCGACCTGATCGGCCATCTCCACCGCGTCGCCCTGGGTCGCGCGGCACGGCGCACCGACGGACGGCAGGATGTCGGGCAGGCGCAGCTCCAGCGGCTTCAGCGCGCGCGCCGCCCATTGTTTCATATAGGCCATCTGCACCCCGGCCGTGGAATCGACCCGATCGGCCGCCTCCATCAGGCTGACTAAGGCAATGGCCTTCAGTTCCGGCTCCAGCCCCAGGGCCTCGATCCGGTCGCGCACGGCGTCGATCCGCGCGCCGTTGTCAGGATGGAAATAACGGGCGTCCCGGCAGAAGGCCTGGGTGAACCAGCCGGCTTGCGGCGTCACCCCCCGCAACTCCGCCAGCACCGCCCCGGCCCGGTCGATCCACCGCTCTCGGTCCGCCTGAACATAGGCCGTCGCCAGAGTGTGGGCATAGGCGTTGTGGTCGTTCGACCAGACCTGAAACCCCTGTCTCTTCAGCGCGTGCCCCACCCGCGCCGTACCGGAAAACAGATCGCAGACGCGCCCGCCCTGCGGCAGGACGCCCGCGACGGCGCCGGTCACATGCCCCAGAAGGGCGCGTTTGGAGCCGATATATTTGATCATCCGAGCCGCCGATTCATGGCTCTACAGTAGCGATCCCGCCGCAGGACCGCCATCGCCTCGCCGTCGACGGGCGAACCGCCGCCAACCCTCCTAATTCTGAAAGATAAGCCCCATGTCATCAAGGGCTTGGCCTCTCAGATCGGCCGTCGACCCAGCACGACCGGAAATCGGGTTATAAGCAGAGCTCGGTCTTTGACATCGCCAGACGCCCGCCGGCCCTCGCCGAAATTGCACTCTTTTGCATATTGCACCGATTTTCGCCTGTGCAGTTCAATTCCGGGCCGTCCCGCCTCAGCCCTTCTTGCCGCCCTTGGCCTTGGGCGCCGGCGCATGGGCCAGACGCAGCAGGTTGGCGGCGCCCGGCGCGCCGAACGGCGTCCCGGCCAGGATCAATATCCGCTGGCCCGGTTCGGCCAGGCCGTACTGCACCGCGCCGTTGACAGCGTCGTTGGTGACGACCTCCAGCGAATCCGGCTGATTCCCCAGCCTCGGCTCCAGCCCCCAGACCAGGGCCAGGCGACGCGCCGTGTTGGCATTGGGTGTCAGCGCCAGGATCGGCTTCAACGGCCGCTCGCGCGCCATCCGCCGGGCCGTGCCGCCCAGGGTGGTGAAGACCACCAGACAGCCGGTGGACGGCGCATTCGCGGCCATGGCGGCCGCCGCCACCAGGGCGTCGACGTCGTGCTCGTCCATGCCCGCGTGTTCGGCGCCCATCAGTTGGGGCCACATCGGGTCGCGTTCGACCCGTTCGATGATCCGGCTCATCATCTCGACCGATTCCAGCGGATAGTCGCCCGACGCCGTCTCGGCCGACAGCATCAGGGCGTCGGCGCCCTCGTACACGGCGTTGGCGACGTCGGTGGCTTCGGCGCGGGTCGGGGCCGGGGCGCTGGTCATGGATTCCAGCATCTGGGTCGCCACGATCACCGGCACGCCGCGATTGCGGGCCGCGCGCACGATCTGTTTCTGCGCCACCGGCACGTCCTCAGGGTCCAGTTCGACCCCCAGATCGCCGCGCGCCACCATGACCCCGTCGCAATAGTCGAGGATGGCTTCAAGATCGGCCACGGCCGCCGGTTTCTCGATCTTGGCCAGGCAGGCGGCCTGGCCGTTCACGATCCGCTTCAGCTCGGCCATGTCCTCGGGCTTCTGCACGAAGCTCAGCGCCACCCAGTCCACGCCCTGACGCAGGGCGAAGGCCAGGTCCTCGCGGTCCTTGGGGGTCAGGGCCGAAACGGGGATGACGGCCTCGGGCACGGCCACGCCCTTGCGGTCCGACAGTTTGGAGCCGCTTTCGACCGTCACATCGGCCCATTCGTCCGTGCGTTCACCCACCCGCAGCCGTACCCGGCCGTCGTCCAGCAGCAACAGCATGCCCGGCCGCAGGGCCTTGAAGATTTCGGGGTGCGGCATCTGCACCCGGGTCTCGTCGCCGGGGGTCGGGTCCAGGTCGAACCGCATGGCGTGGCCCGGCTTGACCGCGATCTCGACGTCCTTGAACCGACCCAGCCGCAGCTTGGGTCCCTGCAGGTCGGCCAGCACGCCCAACGGCCGTTGCAGGGCCATCTCGGCGCCGCGCACGGCCTTCAGGGCGGCGGCGTGATCCTCGTGCGAGCCGTGGCTGAAGTTCAGGCGGAACACGTCCACCCCGGCCTGGGCCAGGGCCTTGACCGTGCCGGGGGCCCGGCTCGCGGGACCCAGGGTCGCGATGATGCGGGCGCGGCGGGCTCTTTTCATGGGGACGTTTCCTGTTCGCTTCTGGGTCGCCAGACGCCTCTCGCAGCGAGAGGTCTGGTCGTTCGCCCCCTTCTGCCGACGAAACCGCCCCGACGTAAGGTCGCCCCCACGCCGGGAAACACGAGTTTACGGGCGCGAAACAGGAGTTTATCGCGCCGGGGTCGTCTCCGTAGCGGCGCAGTCCGCCACCGCGAAGCCGTTCAGATCCATGCAGCGCCCATCCACCTTGGGCGTCGCCACCCCGATAACATGGGCCAGGGTCGGGGCGATGTCGATGGTGCGGATCGGCAGGAACCGTTCCTCGCCGGTCGCGCCGGGCCACCAGAAGATGATCGGCACGCGGCGGTCGTATTCGAACGGCGAGCCGTGTCCCGCCAGGGTTCCGCCCACCCGTCCGCCGGCGACGACGTTCTGGGCGAAGGCGAACTGGATGTCCGGCGACCGCTCGGCCACTGTGGACAGGCGCATCCGCTCGCGCAGGGTCATCATCTCCGGCTCGTTCGACGCCGGAAGGGGCTCGGCCAGCAGCCGGTCGCGGGTCTCGGCGAAGGCGACGTCCGGCAGGGCGCGCAGCAGGTCGACCGCCGCCTCGGCCACCTGGGTCCGCAGCGGATCGGGCAGCGAACGATGCTGGGCGTCGGCGACCATCAGGCCGCTGCCGCCCGCCTGAAGCGGATCGGCGTCCAGGCCGAAGCGGGCCTTCAGCGCGTCGTTCACCCCCTGGATCGCCGCCAGATCGGCGCGACGGGCGTGAGGATAGCCGTGGTCGTGCAGCCGCTCGACGAAGTCCGAACCGCCATGGTCCGCCGTCAGCACCACCAGGGCGCCGCCCGGAACCTGGGCCAGCCGATCCAGAAACTCGCCCAGGGCCACGTCCAGCCGGTGCATCTGTTCGCACATCTCCGGCCCTTGGGTGCCGTACATATGGCCGATCCGGTCCGTCGCCGACAGGCTGACGCCCAGCATGTCGGTCGCCGCGCCCTGCCCCAGCTTCTGGCTGTCCAGCAGGTACTCGGCGGCCTTCAGCGTCTGCTCGTCCAGCAGGGGCGAGGTGTCGAACTTCAGTCCCGATGGCGGCAGGGTCGAATGGAAGGTCTGGCCGCGAATGGTCCAGTCCCCGGCCAGGGCGCGGCACTGGTCATTCGTGTAATCCCAGGCGACCGGCGCCAAGCCCATGCCCAGGCGGAAGGCGCGATTAAAGTCCGCGACCGGCGCCAGCTTGGCCTCGGCCGTCTCGCCCGGCTCGACATAGGTCGTCAGGCCGAAGCCGTCGGTGAACCAGAAGGCCTGGCCCTGATGGCCGGCCAGATTGATCGCCCCGCGGTCCTTGCCCGAGACGGCGAAGACCTTGCTGGCCGGGCTGACGGCCTTCAGCCAGTCGCCCAGGGTGGTGGCGCGCAGCTGGTCCGGCCCGACCGGGCCGTTGTCGCTGTCGTCCCGTCCATGGGCCAGGTGATTGGCGGGGGCGGCCAGGCAATAGACCTCCTTGCCGGTCTTGCCGTCGATCCAGTCATTGGCCGGAACGCCCGCCTCGGTCGGATGGACGCCGGTCAGGACGGTGGCGTGGCCGGGGCAGGTCTCGGTCAGGCCGTGGGCCTGATAGCCGTTGATCGACACCAGCCCCTGGTCCGCCATCCGCCGCAGACCGCCGGTGTAGCGACCGCGATACTGGTCGAACAGATTGGCGCTGAACTGGTCTACCACGATGGTCACGATCAGCCTGGGCGGCGTCAGGGCGGCGCGAGAGGCTTGCGGCGCCTCGGCCTGCTGCGCCATCGCCGGAACGGCGGCGCTTCCCAGCGAAAGTGCGGCCAGGGCCGCGACCGTGATGCGCGACAGGGACATGGGCATACTCCGAACTTCAGGTCTTGGGCTCTAAGGGCCGCCGATTGCAATCGCATGACAGCAGGGGGGAGTTCAGTGGGCGGACGCGGCCCGCAGCCGCCCGAGCTGATGGATCAGCAGGGCGATCGCCCCGCCGACCATCGCACCGATGACAGCCGACGCGAAGGCCGTGACCAACCAGCTGACCAGCCCCTCCAGAGGACCAGCCCCCGCCCCCGCCGCATGGGCCAGATGTTCCAGCGGCTCCGCCGGCCAGTGCAGGCCCAGCGTATGAGTTCCGTGAACCAGTATGCCGCCGCCGACCCACAGCATCGCGGCTGTGCCGATGACGGACAGGGCGTTCATCACCACCGGCATGGCCTTGACCAGACCGCGTCCCAGCGCGCGAAACCGGCCGCGGGGGCGCTCGGCCAGGTGCAGGCCGATGTCGTCCATCTTCACGATCAGGCCGACCGCCCCATAGACGACGACCGTCATGCCCACCCCGACCACGACCAGGATCGCCGCCTGGGTCAGGATCGGCTCGGCCGAGACGTCGGCCAGGGCGATGGCCATGATCTCGGCCGACAGGATCAGGTCGGTTCGCACCGCCCCCGCGACCGTCGTCTTTTCCAGCGTCGCTGGGTCGCCCTCGACCGGCGTATCCTGGGCATGACCGCCATGCCCCAGGGCCTCGAGCAGCTTCTCGGCCCCCTCGAAACACAGATAGGCGCCGCCGCACATCAGGATCGGGGTTATGGCCCAGGGCGCGAAGGCGCTCAGCAACAGGGCGGCGGGCAGGATAAACAGCAGCTTGTTGCGGAACGACCCAAGGGCGATCTTGCCGATGATCGGCAGTTCGCGGCTGGGCGAAAGACCGGTGACATAGCGGGGCGTCACCGCCGCATCGTCGACCACCACCCCGGCCGCCTTGGTCGAGGCCTTTCCCGCCGCCGCCCCCACATCATCGATCGAGGCGGCCGCCATCTTGGCGATCCCGGCGACGTCGTCGAGCAGGGCGATCAGACCGGAAGGCATGCGAAGTCCTGAAGTTGCGCCGCAACACGCGGCGTCTCCCGCCTAGGGCGCGACGCCGGTTTTGTCGAGCGCCGCCGCATAAGAGCGAAAGCCCCGCCGGCGAACCGACGGAGCTTCCATTTCGAACGCATTTCCGATTTGTTTTTAGAACTTACGGCCCACCCCCACGGAAACGACCCACGGGTCCAGATCCACATCGCTCTTCAGCGCGCCGTCGTTCACGTCCGCGTCGGTGTTGAACCACACCTTCTTAACGTCGACATTCAGGCTCCACGGCCCTTGGATGCCGATGTCCGCGCCGGCCTGCAGGGCGTAGCCGAAGCCGTCGTCCAGATCGACGGTGAAGCCGTTCTTGTCCTCGCCGCTGTAGAACAGCATGTAGTTGATCCCGGCGCCGACATAGGGGCTGAACCGGCCTTCGGTCAGCGGACGATACTGCAGGGTCACGATCGGCGGCACGACCCAGGTCTCGTGCACGGCGACGTCGGTCGTGCCGCCCTGGGCGCGGATCTCATGCTTGGTCGTGCCCAGGATCGCCTCGACCGCCAGATGGTCGGTCAGGAAATAGGTGAAGCCCAGGGTCGGCATGACGCTGTCGCCCACATCGACCTTCAGGCCGGAATCGGCGCCGGCGGCGGTCGTGATGGCGTTGTCGGCTTCCGAGAACACATCGGTCACGCGGCCGGTGATGATCCAGTCGCCCTTCTTGGGCATCTCCCAGGCGGCCGGGCCCCCGTTCGCTGGGCTTTGGGCCATGGCCGGCGCGGCGCAGGCTGCTGCGGCGACGGCGGAGAGGATCAGGGTTTTCAGTTTCATCTTGCTCATCCCCGACGCCCGCTGTCGCCTCATGCGACCTGTCCGAGCGTCTTGAAGAGGGGAATGCGCCCCCGCCCCCGCCCCGGCCTTGATCCAGCGCAAACCCAGGCGGGGGTTGGACAATCTGTCCAATCAGACCACGCGGGCGTGGCGTTTCTCGATGTCCGCCGCGCCGGGATCGAAGGCCGCGCAGACCGCGCGAACGAACGGTCGGCCCAGATCGGTCACGGTGAGGACCGCCCCGTCGATCGTCACCAGTCCGTCCAGCTGGAACCGGCACAGCCGGGGCCAGACGGCCGCGACCTCGGCGATGTCGCGGCCTCTTTCGCGGGCGATCTCGGCCACGTCCACGGTGAAGTCGCACATCAGTCGCTCGATGATCTCGCCCACGAAGGCGTCGCGCGGATCGACCGCCACGCCCCGCGCGACCGGCAGATCCCCGGCGGCCACGGCCGACCGCCAGTCCCGTTCCTGGGCGTGGTTCTGCACCAGGCCTTGAGGCGTCCGGCTGATGGAAGACGCGCCCAGTCCGATCAGGACCGGCGCCTCATCGGTGGTGTAGCCCTGGAAGTTGCGGCGCAGACGCCCTGCCCGCGCTGCGGCGGCCATGGAGTCGTGCGGCAGGGCGAAATGGTCCAGGCCTATCGGCTGCCAGCCCTTGTTCGCCAGATAGCGCGCCGCCGCCTGGCTTTGGGCGAACCGCGCCTCCGGCCCCGGCAGGTCGGCCTCGTTGATCAGCTTCTGGTGTGGCTTCATCCACGGCACGTGGGCATAGCCGAACAGGGCGATGCGATCGGGCCGCAGGGTCGCCACCTGGGCGACGGTCGTGACCACATTCTCCACCGCCTGCAGCGGTAGGCCGTACATCAGGTCCAGGTTCAGCGACGTGACCCCCTGGGCGCGCAGGGCGTCGGCCGCCCAGCGGATGGTCTCGAAGGACTCGGGTCGGTTCACCGCCGCCTGAACCCTGGGCGAAAGATCCTGGACGCCCAGGCTGGCGCGGCTCAGACCGATGCGACCCGCCGCCTCGACCCAGTCCTGGGTCAGGACTTCGGGGTCCAGCTCGGCGGCGATCTCGAAACAGTCGCCCAGGTCGAACCGGTCCGCCAGACCGGCGAACAGCCGCTCCAGCTCTTGCGGCGGCAACATGTTGGGCGTGCCTCCGCCCAGGTGGATCGAGCCGACCCTGACCCGGCGGCCGTCCTGTTCGCCGATCCGGGCGAGAACCAGATCGGCCTCCTTCAGCAGCAGATCGACATAGCTGCTCATGACCCCGATCCGGTTCATCGCCCGGGTGTTGCAGCCGCAATACCAGCACAGCCGTTTGCAGAAGGGGATATGCAGATAGAGCGACACCGCGCGGTCGAGGGGCGCGGCGGCCAGCCACGCCCCCCATTCGGCGGCCCCGACGGCGGGCGTGAACTGCGCCGCCGTCGGATAGGAGGTGTAGCGCGGCGCGTGGGCGTCGTAGCGGGCGATCAGCTCGCGCGTCGTCGGCGCGCCGGTTGGGCTAGAGAGGGACATCGCCCTCTTTCGACGCATCGACGGACAGGCCCTTGTCGCCCTCGTCGAACAGGTGGAACTCGTGCCACAGGCCGTTCAGCACGCCGAAGCCGCCGGCCAGGCTCACACCCAGGATCCAGGAAAAATACCACATGGCTTGATGCTCCTCGGGCTCAGTACAGGTCGGGGTTGGTCTTGAGGGCGGCGGTCGAGGTCCGGCCCCACAGCACCGAATAGACCCAGGTCGTGTAGATCAGGACCAGCGGCAGGAAGATCGCCGTGCAGATCAGCATGATGAACAGGGTCAGGTGGCTGGACGAGGCGTTCCACACCGTCAGGCTGGACTGCGGGTCGATCGAGCTGGGCAGGATGAAGGGGAACATCGACAGGCCGACGGTCGAGATGATGCCGACGGTCGACATCGACGATCCGCCGAAGGCCAGGGGCGCGGACCGAAGCCACATGCCCGTCAGACCGACCACCGCGCCGACGAAGCCCAGAACCGGGGCGATCATCATCCACGGATAACGGCCGTAGTTGTCCAGCCAGGCGCCCGGCGCGGCCTCGACCGTGGTGCGCAGCGGGTTGGAGAAGCCCTGGATGTCCAGCACGCCCGTGATCCGGTAGCCCACGTTTCCAACGGCCATGTAAAGACCGCCCGCCGCGAACAGGACCAGGGCCAGGACGCCGGCGGCCGTGCCGATGATGCGCGCCCGCTCCATGACGGGGCCATGCTCGGCCTTGATCGACAGCCAGGCCGCGCCGTGAAGCACCAGCATGGCGACCGACAGCAGGCCGGCGATCAGGCTGAAGGGTGTGAACAGACCCAGCAGATTGCCGTCGTAGAAGGACCGCAGGTCGCTATCCAGGCGGAAGGGCGCGCCCAGCAGGACGTTGCCGACGGCGACGCCGAACACCAGGGCCGGCACGAAGCCGCCGATGAACAGGCACCAGTCCCAGAACGACCGCCAGCCGGCCGA
>Ga0209643_1002246_pt1 | contig 13201 bp, 10 predicted proteins | sample AutmiccBRH37_all_FD_187383 | JGI IMG/M metagenome (GOLD analysis project Ga0209643, IMG submission 187383) | Deep subsurface microbial communities from Mt. Terri, Switzerland - Autotrophic microbial communities BRH/37_all (SPAdes) (version 2) | ecosystem: Environmental > Aquatic > Deep... | reverse complement strand
ATTCCATATCTCATTACGAAGCGATTCAGCATTTTCTCTTGAATCTACCGATGGTAATTGAACTACAAAAAGATTTACCGATTGACTAAATGAGATTATAAGCTCATAAGGGATTTTTGACTTATTTTCTTTTACGAATTGTTCTGCTCTATCTTTTGTCGTGAATGCACCCACTTGAACAATATATTCATAAAAAATAATTGGAACTTGTGATTCGGTTTCTATTGTTTGAGGAATATTTGGAATTGTATCTGCGGTTGTTTGTGAATCGAATACATATACATCTTTCTCTTCGTTTTGAGAGATTTCTTTATTTGCCGAACAAGCGGTAATAAAAATTAGTGCAAATATAATAGTTATTCTTTTCATATAATTAAAAAAGGGTTTACTAAATGTAAACCCCTTTTTACTAAAATACAATTATAAATTATATGAGAAATTTAATCCGAATAAATGAGCCATATTCTGATATGTACCATTAAATCCGAATTTAGAATTTGATATTTCTCTTTCGGCAAAAGTTAAAAGTAAATAAGAAACATCTACTGATAAGTTTTCAGTGAATTTATATCCAAAACCAATATTGAAACCGATTCTATCTGCATCCGGTAAAGTTGGTTCTACATAAGCATCTTCTACTGGATTTTTATCGTATAATAAACCGCCTCTTAAAGTAAATACATCACTAACTGTATATTCAGCACCACCTCTTAGAATAAAGGTGTTCTTATAATTTCTATCTGCAGACTGAACGTTTTGATTGCCCGGAACTGTTGGAGCTAAATCATATTTTTCAAATGTAACTTCTAATTTATCATAACTTGACCATCCAATATATTGGAAATCAGCTGATAACGTTAATACATCACTAGCTACATAAGCAACGCCCAATGTAATGTTCTGTGGAGTGGTTAGAGGAGCTTTAATTGGTCCATTAGGAAGTGGAATAGATTGTTTACCTGCTAATGGATGAACAAAATCTAGAGTAGTAGGTTTTGTGGTAGCATCACCTTCAAAATCAAATTTAGATTCGCTTCTATATGATAAACCTAATGATAATTCTTTTGTAGGTTTATATAAAATTCCTGCTGTGAAACCAAATGCTGTTCCATCACCTTCCATTTTAACTTGGCCATCAGGTCTTGCAGCTCCTGTTACAGGATCCGCTAATGGCATATTTCTGATAATCTTAACATCTGCATAAGCATAAGTTAAACCAACACTCGCAGAAAATTGTTCAGAGAATTTATATGCAACAACAGGTGTAAAAAAGAATGACCGAATTTCTGTATCCACTGCTAAATATCTTCCGCCCCAGTTGTCCTGCCATTTTGTGCCAAGACCATATTGATTATTTACTCCAAGTCCAACAAACCATTCATCGGAAAGTTGTTGAGTAACATAAAGATTGAAGGGATTAAATAATTGGCTTTCCATTTCGTATTCTTTTGTAGAAAATGGTTTTGGACCTGTGAATTTTGCACTAGGTGCTATTAATGTAACACCGGCCATAAAACGAGTACCGGTTAATTGTGTTAGTCCTGCAGGATTATAATAAATTGCTGAAGGGTCATTAGCTAAAGCAGTGAATGCCCCTGCCATCGACATAGCTCTTGCACCATGTTCATTGATTTGGAAACCCCCTGCAAACACCTTCGCAGAGCATAACATTACGATAACTGCCATTACAGTTAAAGATTTTTTCACACAACCTCCTATTTGGTTTATTTAAAGCGTCAAAATATATCTATAATTTAAGAAAAAATAAATAAGATTATTTTTTCCGATTAATATTAAAATATATCATCTTTATTTAAATTCTACTATTGTTATCCCTTCACCTCCAAATTCCACTTGTGCAAAATAATACTTTTTTACATAAAAACTCTTTTTCAAAATTTCATGAACCATCGCCTTTAATACACCAGCTCCTTTTCCGTGTAAAATCTCTACTCTACTTATTTCTGCTGCATAAGAATCATCTAAAAATTTTATTATATCAAATTCTGCTTCTTCTGGTTTCATGCCGCGAATATCTAATTTTAATCCTCCGATATCAGGTGAATAATCCGTTCTTACCTTTTCAACCGGAGCTTTAGATTCGGCTTCTTTAATAACTTCTATGTCTTCTATATTAGTAGTTATATTTAATTTACCTGTATTAACCACTGCTCTTTTTTTATTATTAATTATATCTACTACCTGTCCTGATGTACCTGTATTTTTTAATCTAACATAGGAATTAATTTTAATCTCTTTGTCAAGTATAGTATTTTTTTGATTGTATTTAAGAGCTTCTTTTTTTAACTGCTCAATTTCACTCTTCTCTTTTTTAATTACATCTTTTGACGCGTTGGATTCCTTAATATTTTTTATAGCTGATTCCACCTTCTTATTTATATCATTTAATAAAAGATCAGCTTTAATTTTTGTGTTGTTTAATATTTCTTTCTTCTGTACTTCTAATTTTTCTACTTTTGATTGATATAAATTAGCTAATCCTTTTAGTCTGCTATTTTCAATTTCCGATTTGGATAGCTGATCTTTTAGAATATTAGATTTCTCTTCTAATTGAGAAATAAACTCTTCAATTTTAATTTTTGAGGAATCCAAGAAACTTTTAGCTAAATCTATAAACTCATTCTTAAAACCAATTCTTTGAGCAACTTCAAAAGCATAACTTGATCCGGGAACTCCCTGAATAAACTTAAAAGTCGGACTTAATTTTAATTTATCAAATTCCATTGAAGCATTTTGGAAACCTTCTAATTGATTAGCCAAAATTTTAAGATTGCTCGAGTGAGTAGTGGATAATACAGTAGCACCTGCCTTCTGGAGTTCAACCAATACAGCTGTAGCAATAGCAGAGCCTTCAAACGGATCAGTTCCTGTGCCTACTTCATCTAATAAAACCAAACTATTTTCATCTGCTTTTTCAAGTATCTGTTTTATATTTGATAAATGCGAACTAAAGGTACTTAGATCATCTTCAATTGATTGGTTATCCCCGATGTCCAATAGAATATTTCCAAATAGATGTAGATTTGAATCAGGATGCACAGGAACGTGTATCCCTGACTGAATTAATGCAATTAATAATCCTACTGTTTTTAAGACAACAGTTTTACCGCCTGCGTTTGGTCCTGTTATTACTAATACATTTTCTTTATCTAACTTAAATTCGAGGGGAACTGTTTTGGAATAGCCGATTCGTTTTATTAATAATGGATGACGTCCGTCGTAAATTACTAATGGTTTATTTTCTTCAAGTGTAGGGAAATTTCCATTTATTTCAATTGAGTATTTTGCATTTGCAAAAATATAATCGATCTCTCCGATCTTGTTTAATGATTTTAGAAGACCTTCTGAATATTCTCCGATTTTTGCTGTAATGACCTTTAGTATTTTTTCTATCTCTCTTTTCTCTTCAAATTTTAAAGATAGAATATCATTATTAAGCTCTAACGTGGAGGCAGGTTCAATATAAACAGTCTGCCCCGATGCTGATTCAGAATGAATAAATCCTTTAATCTGTCTTTTGTGCTCACTCTTTACCGGGACAACCATTCTTCCGTCTCTAACAGTTACATACTCTTCCCTCACTAAATATGAATCGCTAAATTCTTTTAATAATTTATTGATTACTTTATTTAGATTGGCTTCTTTCTCATAAATATTTCTTCTAATCTCTTTTAATTTTGCCGATGCGGAATCTTTAATCTTCCCTTTATCATCAAAATTATTTTTAATCATATTTTCAAAAGCTTTATCGATAAATAATGAATTTATAATCTCATTAAAAAGACCATCGTTATCTTTCGATTTCATAAAACTATAAACATTTCTTGATATTTCAGCGAGAGTTATAATCTGTAATATTTCTTCTTCGCGGAGAAACGTATTTTGTATCTTGCTCTTTATTAAGTTTTCAGAAATATCCGGTATATAATTTAGTGGCGGAAATTCATTTTTGATAAGTATTTCTTTTGCTACTGAAATTCTAGCTCCGCTTAAGATGATTTCCGGAGTATGTTCCTTCGGGAGTAAAGAAAAAGTAATCTCTTTGCCAATTTCTGTATAGCAGGATTTTGATATTATTTCAATTACTTTGAAATATTCTAATTGTTCTAATGAATTTAATTCAATCATAAATGTCTATTTTGAGATTAGTGAATCAACATTGACAGATGTTGAATCGTTCTTATCTTTATTCTCTATAAATTGTTGAATGTAATCGGTAGCTTTTGAATCTCCGCCAATAATCAAATCAATAGTATCAGGAATTACGTTTTGAACTCTGTCGTATAATAACGAACTGTTACGGTCTTCATTCGATGGGATTCCAAGGATATTTATAAAAAGAAATATCCCGCTTACAAAAAAGATAATCTGTATTGCTCCAATAATTCCGCCAATCAGTTGATTAATAAATCGATTTACTTTATCAAGCGGATGGAATACTCTTTTTAGGATAGCTGTGATTAGAATCACAAAGAGAAATATTAATATACCTGCTACTATGTCAGCCAAATATTTGTCTTGAATTAAAATCTTAGAAAGGAAATTTCCGATATAATCGGAGAATTGAAATGCTAAAGCAATAGCAACTATAAAACCTATTAATCCGATTATTTTGCGAACTAAACCATCCTTAAATCCGAGTAAAAAACCGAGAGCAAGAAAAATAAATATTATATAATCTAAATAGTTCAAAATTAGCCAAGTATTTTTTCAACAATTTCTTTAATAACTTTCCCGTCTGCTCTTCCTTTTAATTCCTTTGCTGCTAATGGCATCAATTTTGGAAAATCATTTTTTGATACTGCACCAATCTCCAACGAAAGCTTCTTTATCTCCTCGTATATCTCGTCATTTGAAAGCTTCTTAGGAAGATATTCCTCAATTATAACCAGCTCTGCTTTTTCTTTTTCAGCCAACTCGGTTCTACCTGCATTTTCAAATTGCTCAATCGATTCTTTCCTCTTCTTAGCAGCAGATGAAAGAAGATTTAATTCTAACTCAGGAGTAAGCACTTTTCCTGTACCACTTTTTTCAAACTCTAATATTAGTGCACGGATAGAACGAATTGTTTCTAATCTCGTTTTATCGCCAATTTTCATTGCCTCTTTTAAGTCTATATTTATTTTTTCTGTTAGATTCATATTAACTCCATCAAAAAAAAAGGCAGGTTATTTTATAAACAACCTGCCTTAATAATTATTAGAAAGAAATGCTATATTTTAATCATAGCAGAATAGTTGATTCTAAGGCAGGATGCTTTTCTTAACTCCTGTTGAATATCTGTAACTATTCCCATATCAGAACCTTTATCAATTCTTAACGATATAATAATGTTAGGAAGAGCAGTTCTTTTAGCATACATAATTTTTTGAATTTCTTCTAATTTGGTTAGACTGTCATTTACTTGTATTCTTCCGTCAGTACCAACCCAAACGTATGATACTAAACGTTTGTTTTCAATTTTTTCTATTGCTTTTGCTTCAGGTAGTTTAAACTTAACCAATACATCGACTTCACGTAAAGTAGTAGTAACCATGAAGAACAAAAGCAGCATAAACACAATATCCGCCAACGATGAAGTTGGAATACCGGCTGTGGAAGATGCACGTTTCTTTTTAAAAGTCATCTTATTTTGTCCTTTTATGATTTAATTTTTTCAGGTTCTGCAATACTTATCGTGATTGGAATTTTTTCACGAATATCTTTTATTTCCTCACTTTTTTCATTAAAATCAATAGTACGCTTTCCATATCTTCTTTGAGCATACTCTTCTCTTACTTCAAAATAAGCAAGTTTCACCTGATCTAAAGCCTGAATATATAAGTTGTAATTTGTTTTTCTATCTGTCTTCACTGAAACTACAAGCTTCTTATTTGCAGGAAGTTCTATTTTGCTTTCAATTCTTGGCTTTAATGTTTTTGAAATTTGAGGAATAGCAATTACCTCATTATTCAATAAAACATCACCATTCTCATTAATTAAAAGAGCAGCTAATCTCTCTTTGGAAATCGGTACTGTTGTTTGCTGATCTGCCGGAATAAATTCCGGTAATGTCATACCGATACCTGTATCAACGTCAATTACTGTAGAGACAAGGAAGAAGAGCAAAAGCAAAAAAGAAATATCTGCCATTGAACTCGTAGGAATTTCAGGATCCGGCCTTTTTTTCTTTTTAATATGAACCATAGTTTAATCTCTTGTGTGTAATTATTTTTTATTTTTATTTAAGTCATATAATGTATCGATTAACTCGATAGATGCTTCTTCCATATCTGCAACAATTTTATCAATTCTTGAAATAAAATAGTTGTAACATACTTGAAGAATCATAGCTACAATAAGACCAAATAATGTAGTTAATAAAGCAACCGAAATACCACCTGCAACAACACCCGGTGAAATCTGAGCAGCTTCTTTAATAGAATCAAATGCTACGATCATACCTTGTACTGTACCGCTGAATCCTAAAAGTGGAGCAATCATAATAAATGTTGAGATCCAGATTAAACCCTTTTCTAACATGCTCATTTCGATAGCACCATAAGCAGAGATCGATTTTTCAACTGCTTCTAAGCCTTCTTCTGCTCTTAATAAACCGGCATGAAAAACTGATGCAATTGAACCACTGCTGTTCTGGCATAATTTTGTAGCTTCTTCGATACCACCTTTGTTGATAGCATCTTTTACTTGTACTAAAAATTTCTTTGCGTTGATGTTTGCTTTGGTTAAAGTATAAAAGCGTTCAAATGCAAATGCTAGCCCTAACACTAAACATGCTAGGATAGGATACATGAACCCTCCACCTTCAACGAATTTCATTTGTAAATATGTTAACATCCCTGTGTCTTGCGCTTGAGCTAAAACTAAGGATATTGTTCCTGTGATGGCGTTAATTGGCATAAAGAATAACCTCCGATATAGTTTGTTTTTTTTGAATTTCTATTTTGCAAAAAATATTCTAAATAATCGGACTAAGATTAACCATTTAGCGAAAAAAAGTCAATAAGTAATTTTAGATATCTTAATCTAATTTAATTATCTGTTTTTCTTTAAGACTATCTTAATCGACAATATTTATCAGTTATTTAAGAAGAAAAACCATAAACGAACACTTTCTTCTTTCAATTTCAAAATAACTATTTTTTTCTAATAATCTAGCAATTATTTGTTAATAATGTTTCGTAAAAGCAATATTATTAAAAATATTCTTTTTTTTGTATTATTAAAATAAGAATAATAATTAAAGAATAATAATGCAAAAATTAGTCCTATTAGATGGAATGGCTTTAATTTATAAAGCATACTTTGCTTTTATCCAACGTCCCCTTTCAAATTCAAAAGGTGAACCTACTTCAGCCACTTTCGGATTTTTAAATCAATTACATAAAATCATTGTTGACACTAAACCGGATTATTTAGCTGTCGGATTTGATTCTAAAGAGAAAACTTTTAGGCATGATCTATATGAAAAATATAAATCATCCAGATTAGTAATGCCTGAAGATATGGTTCCTCAAATCCATAGAATTAAGGATCTTTTGCATGCAGCTAAAATACCGGTTCTTATTCTTCCGGGTTATGAAGCAGACGATATTATTGGAACAGTATTAAAAAAATCAGAAGAAAACGGGCTGATATCTTATGCCGTTACTCCCGATAAGGATTATATTCAATTAGTAACCAAATTTATAAATATTTATAAACCGGGTAAAAGTGCAGAAGAAAACGAGATAATTACTATTGATAAGGTGATTTCTGATTTGGGATTCAGTCCTATAAATATGATCGATTACCTTGCATTAGTAGGTGATCAAAGTGATGATATACCAGGAGTGCCCGGAGTAGGCCCTAAAACTGCCCTCCCTTTAATTCATAAATATAAAACGATCGAAAACCTGTATGATAATTTAGAAGAACTTGAGAAAAAATCTCTTGCTGAAAAATTGATACTTCACAAAGAATCAGCATTCCTATCGAAAAGATTAGCGACCATAGAAGTAAATGTACCTATCGATTATGTTTTTGAGGATATGAAATTCAGTTGTGAGTTTGGTGAAGATTTTTTCAAACAGCTAAATGAACTTGAATTTAGAACTTTGTTCGTGAAGTATAAAGAGCTTATTACTAAAAATGAATCTCCAAATGTATCTTCTAAAACAATAAGTATTGATCCATCAGAGATTCCAATTGAAAAAGAAGCCTTCATAAAAGGAGTTGCAAAGTATCACCTTATTAAGGACGAAAAGGAAGCTAAAGAATTAGCTGCTCGGTTAAACGAAGCTGATTTAATTGTTTTTGATACAGAAACAGATTCTTTGGATACTCTCAAAGCAAATTTAATTGGATGTTCTTTTGCAGTAAAAGAAAATGAAGCATTTTTCATCGCTGTAAATCCGTTTGTTCAAGGCGGTGATCTTTTCGCATCCGATCTATCCGATAGAATCGGATTAGACGATTTTATTAAAATATTTTCTCCCCTTTTTGCAAATAAAAACATCAAGAAAGTTTGTCAAAATGGCAAATATGATATTGGTATTATGAGGACAATGGGAATAGAAGTAAATAATTTCTTCTTTGATACAATGCTAGCTAGTTATGTTATTGACCCTGACGAAAAACATGGTATGGATGATCTATCAGAAAAATATTTGAATTATAAACCTATCACCTTTGTAGAGGTAGTTGGAAAAGGTAATAAAGGAGAGGGTATTTATTCCGCCGATCTTAATTTATTAAGTGATTATGCGTGCGAAGATGCTGATGTAACTCTCAAATTGTATAATGTTTTAAGTAAGAAATTGAAAACTGATGGTATGGAAAGAATTGCTTTCGATATTGAATTCCCACTTGTGGAAGTGCTCGAAGATATGGAAAGAACCGGAGTGAAAATTGATATCCCTACATTGAATACAATTAGCGAAATTTTACAAACGGATATTGACCGATGTACTGAAAAAATATATGAGATCTCTGGAGAAACGTTTAATATTAATTCTACTCAACAGCTCCAAAAAATTCTCTTTGATACATTGAACTTACCGAAAACTAAGAAAACAAAAACAGGATTCTCTACCGATGCAAGGTCATTGGAAAATCTTAGAGGTTCACATGAAATAATTGATTATTTAATGGAGTATAGAACAGTTGCTAAATTAAAATCCACTTATGCTGATTCTCTTCCAAATTTAATAAATGAAAAAACAAAAAGGATTCATACTACCTTTAACCAAACTGGCGCATCAACCGGTCGTCTTTCAAGTACTGATCCCAACATACAGAATATACCGATACGAACCGAGATGGGTAAGGAAATTAGGAAAGCATTTGTAGCCAAGGATGATAATCATCTTTTATTAAGTGCAGACTATAGTCAAATAGAATTACGCATTATGGCAAGTATATGCGGCGATCCGAATTTAACATCAGCATTTGCTGAAAAAGAAGATATCCATAAAAGAACTGCCGCATTAGTCTTTAATGTATCCGAAGATGAAGTTGATTCAGATATGAGAAGAAAAGCAAAAGAAGTTAATTTCGGTATTCTATATGGTATCGGAGTATTTGGATTAAAAACTCGACTCGGAATTCCACAAAATCATGCTAAGGAAATAATCGATACTTATTTTAAGAATTTTTCTAAGGTAAAAGAATTTATGGAGTCCTCCAAAGAAAGTGCTAAAAAATTGGGATACGCAGAAACTATACTCGGAAGAAGAAGATATTTAAAGAATATAAATAGCGGTAACAGTCTGTTAAGGCAGTTTGAAGAACGTGTCGCGATCAATATGCCTATTCAAGGAACGGCAGCCGATATGATCAAGTTAGCAATGATAAATATTTTCAAGGAATTTAATATCCGTAAATTAAAATCTAAAATGCTGCTTCAGGTTCACGATGAATTGTTGTTTGACGTAGATATATCTGAATTAGATGAAGTAAAAGAGATCGTAAAAAGATTAATGGAGAATGCACTTAAATTAAATGTTCCTGTACTTGTGGAAATGGGAACAGGGGATAATTGGCTTGATGCTCATTAATCAGATAAAAAATAATAGATTAAAATACCGATATTCACTTGGAGCAATCCAAGCGATATCCCACTAATTGAATCGTAAGTATTATAGTTACTCTCGTAATTTTTATCGGACGAATATTTTGTAAACTCCCTATCTGCCTTTAATTTGAAATAGGCAGATACTCCACCTAAAACGACAGCACTTCCGACAAGTATTTTAGATAATGTTGAATTAAAGAATTTCTCATCCTTATCATATGGGAATTTAATTTGATGGATTTCAGGAATCGATTTGCCCCATTCAAATGAAGATTTATATACTCCTGTTGTATCAATTGAATTATCATTCCATATTCTACTTGTAGAATCGGGCAACATTCCTGAAACCGAATAAGTATAAAAGAATACTAAAACCAGACTATTTCTTATTAACTTTTTCATATACTTTTATTAATCCTTTTGCTACTCCGAAATAAACTCTATTTTCATAAATCTGAGGCACAGTTTTTATTCTTTCTTCAACTTTAACTCTCGAATATTCTTTGCCTGTATCTTTGTTTAGGAATAATATCTCTCCGACACTATTAGTAACCAATAAATAATCATTAGTTAAAACAAGCGGAATATTTGTGAATCCACTTAATTTCGTTTTCCACTTCACTTTCCGATTAACCTTATCGATACAGACAGTATTACCACTATAATCAATGAAATATAATCCTTTATCATCAGACACTCCGCTCTGTATTATGCTTAATGAAACGTCAGACAATTGAATATCCGAAATATTTTCTTCTTTGAATATCTCATAAGAATTATCATTAATAACAACAATCTCTTCTTTATAAGAAAATATCTTTTCTAAATTCATATTTACTAATTCAATTTTTGCTTTGTTTTCTATTAATGAAAATGAATATAAATTACCATCATAGCCGACATAATATATTTTGTCATTTACAAGTATTGGTTCACTTTTTAATTCACTAAGCAACTTGTGTTTCGATTCAAAAGCACCTGCTAAATTAATCCTATATAAAATACCTCTATTACTTATTGCTATGATATGATCTTTATATTTCATTATGTTATAATCAACATTACCATCAATATTAATTTCGCTTAATACCTTATTATTAAGGATATCATAGAAATATAATGTAGCATAATTATTATTATAATTATTTAACGGGATAAATAGACGATAATTACTAAGAATAGGAGGGACATTTATTGACCCATTAAACTGATGATCGCCTATTATTTTATTTTCTTCGATATCAATTATGTAAAACTTACCTGCTAAGTCACCCAAGAATAAATATGAATCAAAAAAGAAAAAGGGATTTTTATCGAGATTGCCTTTAATCGATATTTCATTTTTATAACTAAATGAATCTTCTAATGCTGTTTCGAAGAAATAGTTATTTGTGTAATTTCTATTTTTATCAGCTTGAGCATCATTGAAAGTTATACGCTTTAGTATCAACGGTTTTGAACAGCCGACGAAATAGAATATTAATAATATTGAACTAATTATTTTCATTAGAAATCAACTCCGAAAAAGAATTGATAAAACAATCCGGGCTGGAAACTATTAAAATTGTTTTCAATCTTTTTGCCAACATCATACCTAAAGACAATTGAGTTTAGGAAATTTAATCTAAATCCTGCACCTACACTTCCAAGCGTCTCTTTATATTCATTATCCCAGGCACCTCCTGCATCCATAAATAAAGCACCGCGTATATTAAAAAAGCCAACACCAATAAATGGAAATTTAATTACAAATTGATCAATTAGCGGGAAACGATATTCCATAGAAGAAAGCCAAAGTTTCTCCCCTCTTATTTTGAAACGTGGCCATCCTCTCAAGTCCCAACTCCCACCTGCAAAATATCTCCTTGCCTCCTTACCATGATTTATATATACTGAACCTCTTATTGCTAATGATGTACGTGTATCTAAACGTAAATAATGACGGTAATCAGCTATAAATGAATAGAAATTAACATTACTATATCTTACATCGGAAGTGTAACCTAACAGTACTTTATATCTATTCCCATCCATTGGACCTGTCGGTCCCCAAAGTGTGTTATCATGTACATAAGAAATTGCATTTGAAATTAGTAGTGATTTCCTTGTAATAATATCACCTATTAAATCTTTATCTGAATTTGCAATACTATTACTCATCTCTACTCTGCTAAATACTGAGATCGGGAATATTAAATCGAAAAATCCACCATATACTTTTTCATAATAGTAGCTATCGGATTCTCTTATATCATATCTTCTTCCGGAATAATTAAATACGCCAAAAGCATAATTAGTCCTTCCTTTAAGATTTATTTTTGAAAGTGATAAATTAAAACTCTTGAGTATATCGCTTTGAACTTCCGCTGTATTATATAAATAGAAAAGATATTTGTCGTTACCGAGCATATCGCTTAAAGTGAATAGAGCTCCTCCCCTAGTACCATAGATCGGATCCGTAATTATTTGACTTACTGCATAATCCAGCGAGTAATCATTCTTATAATTAATTCTTTCATTTTGCGATTCTAATTTAATTTTTGCCGGGTACCATCTCTCGTTAGTACTTACATATTGGATGGAGTTTATCTCTTCACCCTTCCCTTCATCCAAATCTGTTTCGTATAAGTGGAATGTAAATGCTTCAAAAGCAGCGGTGATAATCCTTGTCGAATCAATAAATCCGAAATCATAAACGGATGTAACAAAATTTGTCTTCTTAACGAGTTTTTCTCCATCAAGTTTCCAGATATTATAAATGTCATTATAATCAGAAGTCAAATAGAGCTCTCCTGAAGGAGAATAATGTGGTGTAGAAATATTAGCGTCTATATAGGTCAAATAATTGATTGTGTTATCGGTAGAATTAAATTCAAACAGATTCATTTTTCCTTTGAATTTGCCTGCTGTCCTATCAGAACAAAATACTATACCCTTTCCATCATTTTTGAATATCGGGTCTATATCTTCATAGATATCATTTGTAATTCTTTCTAAAGCATTATTAGTTAGTTCATATACATATATATCTGGATATCCTTTTTCGTCAATTGCTGAAAAGGTAATTTTATTTCCATCTTCAGAAAAGGACGGTGAATTTATTGTTATCAATTTATCAAATTCTAA
>Ga0209643_1002244_pt1 | contig 13204 bp, 10 predicted proteins | sample AutmiccBRH37_all_FD_187383 | JGI IMG/M metagenome (GOLD analysis project Ga0209643, IMG submission 187383) | Deep subsurface microbial communities from Mt. Terri, Switzerland - Autotrophic microbial communities BRH/37_all (SPAdes) (version 2) | ecosystem: Environmental > Aquatic > Deep... | reverse complement strand
TGCCAGAGTGATGACATTTGCGGTTTACACGTGGTGCCAACGAGCCTTGTTTTTAATACGGAAAACCTGATGCGGTTTACAGAGAACTCCATGTAAAATAAGAAAAAGTGCGTCGTTTACACCGACAGAATCACACAGGCTGGCTTTTAAGTAGCTCGCCCTGTGAAATCCCTTGTAGTCATCAGTCAATAATCTCTCGCAAAACGTACGTACACTAACCATCATATGTGCCGGAGGCGAAGTGATGCATGAATGTATTGCGTCGTTGTGCAATATACTCATCGCTGTCGGTCAGGTGCCCAGCCTCGACCGAATGCGAACCGATCACTCGCGCGTCAATCGTGATAGGATCCGGCCTGATCGACGCAATATGAACGTCTAATCATTCCCATTAGCTCTTGCTGTCATTCCGATCGAGCGCGATGCGTGCCGGTGGTTTTCTAACTGGTTTCTAGCTGGACTATCAAGGCTGCTGCGGGGTGCGTGGGAGTTAGCATATAATGCATTGATATACATATATAATCTGGAGCGGGTGAAGAAAATCGAACTCTCGTCGTCAGCTTGGGAATTTTAATTCGGCAAAATGAGTGCCACTTTTAGCCTGCCGGCAGGCGTTCCTCGGAATGGCCGATAGCGCCGTTCGACGAAAGATTACCGACCAGACGTTCCACTTCGTATCCCCACAACTCCATCGCCTGGCGGACATCGCCTATACTCTCTCCCACATCATAACGGGTGCGCATCGACCGGTCGGGCGCGTGGTTTATGCACGCTTCGGCAATCGCGGGTGATACGCCGAGTTCTCGAACCAGAAGCGTCCGACCGAGGCGCCGGCAGTCATAGAGTTGAACGCCGTCGAGCGGGCAGGGCTCATCGACTTTCCGGGCCTCCGCGACCAGCTTGTTGCGTATCCTCATCCAGCGCTGCTTCGGGCCATCGTGACGAATGTGGTCATCGCCGACTTTGTTCGGAAACACCCATGGCAGATTGTGCTTCGAAAGGGCTTCGCGAAACAATGAGGCGGCCTGGGGTGACAGGGGCACCTCGTAGACCTCGTTCGTTTTTGTCTGCCCGGCGGGGATGCGCCACATTTCCTTTCCCTGTGTCCAGTCGAACTGGTCGCGCCGGGCAGCAACAATTTCTGCTGGCCTTTGCAAAGTGAGGGCATGCAGCATGATGGCCAGCGCGGACCCCCAGCCATGGCGTCCTTCGTCGCGTCGCAGTTCTTCGTTCAATGCGCCCCACATGAGTTTCAGCGCCCCGTCAGGCATCTGTGAGCGTTTGTCGGGCGTGTCCTTGAACAGTTTCCGGAAGGTGGCCGGGTTCACATCTGTCAGTTCTTCTTCAATGGCCCAGTTGAATACCGCACGGATAACGCCCTGACATTCATTGGCGAGTTTTGCGCCGGGATTGCTGCTTTCCTTCGCGCGAGGGTGTTTGGCGGCTTCGGCCTGGATCGCGCGCACGAGTTCGCGGATCTGCGCCCTGGTAATCTGCCGGAATTGTGTTTCCCCAAGCGAAGGCAGGATATGGACTCTCAATAGCCTTTCCCGTTCATCGTAGGTGCGTTGCTTGATGCTGGGCGGGGATTTCTCCGATGTTGCCATGAAGAGGGAAGTCAGAGCGGCAAATGTCGATGCTTTCTCCTCTTGCGCCGCAACCTTTGTAATTCGCTTGCGGGTGACCAGGTCTGCTTCTCCCAGCGCCATCCGGCCCAATTCCTTCATGGCAAGGGTGCGGGCGATTTCCGGAGAGCCGTCATTTGCTGCAATCAGCTTTGCGTCTGTCTTGCTGCCGTCCGGTTTCACAATCTGGAGCTTGTAGGCTGCGCTACCCTTCGGTGTGATGGCCAGAAACAGTTTCGGGACCTCAGTGTCCCAGTGGCGCACCTTTTTTGTCCCGTCATGCGTCCTGATAAGGCGCTGAACATTGGTTTGGGTGAGTTTGAGTCTGTTATTGGCCATGTCTTCTTGCTCTCTTTCGAGTCTGAAGACGGTGGCTTTCAAGCCCTGTGCCACCCAAGCCACCTCTGAGCCACCAATAAGCCACCTCGGGAAGTCGGAATTTGTCCGGCTTTGTCCGATTTCGCCGCAAAGCGACAGGGTGGGGGTTTCGCGTGGAGAGGCTGGTATTTACAGGGAAATCTCAACAAGTACGGGCGTTTTGCCCGCTGAGAAAATGGTCGGAGCGAGAGGATTCGAACCTCCGACCCTCTGGTCCAGAGATAGATGAGCAACCAAGGTCATGAACCTTTTGGGCGTCGTCTTGATCTCGAATGATCGCTTATCTCTACGTTTGCAAGCGGGTCGACATTGGTAACGTTTCTGACACTTGGGATTGTCCGAACATCGGCTAGGCAGTCGAACGCTCGCATATAGCGAGGGATGGCAAATCTTAGTGTCAAGCTCTGGAGTTGAGGCTAGTCATACGTATTAGCAATTACAGCCAGAGCGAAAGGTTCGTGGAAGATTGGCGAGTCATAAAATGCTGCAAAGTGGCTTCGCGCCGCTATTCGTTTTCACAGGAGGTCGGTTTGATGCTGACGGCTCTTAAGCCCTGGATGAACAAATCGACCGGGGAGAAGCGCGGATTTTATCTGATCTGGCTCCTTTTCCCGTCCATCGTCATGGTGATGGCCATCACCTTCATCGCTGTTCAATTCCTGAGTATTGCACCTGATTCAGCCGCACTCTCGCTTTCAGAGCGCATGGACCTCGGGCGTCTCGCTCGCGAGGCCAGCGACAACTTGCCGTTCATGTTGTTACTCGTGATATTGATGATGACTGGTGTCCTTGTGACCTTGCATCTTGGCTTGCGGCCGCTGCGCCAGATATCTGAGCGGGCTGCGCGTATTGGGCCCGCAACAATCGGTGAGCGGCTTTCTTTGCAGGCTGCTCCTGGCGAAATCAGGCCGCTGGTGCTCGCTTTCAATGGCGCGCTTGATCGCCTTGAAGCCGGGTTGCGCGCCCAGCAGGAGTTCTCTGCCAATGCTGCGCATGAATTGCGAACGCCGCTGGCAACGCTGCGTGCTCAAGTAGAAAGCCTGCTGGCTCCGGATGAGCGGAAAGACGCTATTGAGGAGTTCGACCGTCTCTCCCGGCTTATTGCCCAATTACTGGCGCTAGCCGAAGCTGATAGTGGAAAAGCCTTGGCCAAAGGCCCGTTCGATCTGGTTGATGTGGCCCGCTCGCTTGCCAGCGATATGGCCGGTACAATTCTGGCGAACGGTCGCAGTATTTCTTTTGAGAGCGCGCATCAAAACTGGGAGTGTCATGGGGCAGTCGCCCTGGTGCAGATAGCGCTTCGAAATTTGCTCGAGAATGCCATGCGGCACACGCCTCCGGGTACTGAGATCATGGTGTCGGTTGAAGTGCAGGGCCAACTTGCCGTCAGTGACGATGGCCCCGGCATACCTGCAATGATTCAGGGCCGGTTGTTTCAAAGGTTCAGCAAAGCCGATTCCCAAGGGTCAGGGGCCGGACTGGGGCTTTCAATTGTTAGTCGTGTTATGATGCTTCACGGCGGCGACGCGCGATTGGATACAACGAATACAGGGGCGCGCTTTGTACTGGATTTTTCCAAACGTGGCGGGTCTCCTCATTCAAGCGTAACAGCTTCACAGAGGTCCAAATCTGCTCCCGGCCCGGCCATAGGTTATTCGGGATTGACCAAATCAAAATCAATCCAAACGACCGGACCTGCGCCATCCAAAAGCTTGTCTACAAGCGGGCGGACCTGAGGAGCCATATGATGGCACCTCTAATCGGAACTCTTGTGCGAACAGCCGCGTTATCTGCCGCAATGATCGCGGCAGGTTGCGCCTCGACGCTGCCCAGCGAGCGCGCAGCGCCGCCACCCATCCCATCGACGTGGCGTGATGCGCTCGTTGGTGCGGAATCCCCCGTGACCGATTGGTGGCGGGGCTTCAACGACCCGGCCTTGAACCGGTTTGTCGCTGAAGCGCTTGCGGAAGGGCCGTCCCTGCAGCTAGCGATTTCTCGTGTTCGCGAGGCCCGTGCCTTGTCACGTTCGACACGGTCACAATTCTTTCCGGAGGTTCTTGCCGTCGGTAGCGGTCAGTATTCGGCGGTTCTGGATGGCCCAGCAGGGGCAGGCAATGATCGGGAGCAAATGAGCGGCACCGCGGGCGCACAGGTCTCCTGGGAGCTGCCACTGTTTGCGATCGGTCCGGCTACGTCCGGGGCCCGGGCCAATACGCAAAGTGCATTGGCCGACATGCGCGGCGCTCAGGTAGCGCTGGCAGCCGATGTTGCCCAGGCGTACGTCGATTTGCGCGTGGCCCAGGCGAGCCGCATTGCACTCGTGCAGTCCATCGACACTGCCGATGAACTGGCGAAGATTCTCGCCGTCGGTGTGAAAGCGGGCTATTCCTCGGAGGCTGATGCTGCTGATGCACTTCGTCTGGCCGAGACCGCACGCACACGCTTGCCGGATTTGGTCGTCGAAGAACGCCGTGCAGGGAATGTATTGTCAATATTGCGTGGACGTACGCCGGGAACAGAGGATGTCGCAACGCAGATCGAGATCGACGCGATTGATCGCCCCGTACCGTACCTCTGGCTTGCCTCGGCGCCTGCGGCACCTGCAGACCTGTTACGTCTGAGACCGGATATTGCACGTGCTGAAGCGCAAACGCTCATCGCGGCTTCTCAGCTCGGTGTCGCGCGCGCCGATCTTTTGCCGCGCCTCAATATCACGGGATCTGTCAGTATCACCGAGGCCCTGATCGGAAATCCCATCGATGGCGACACACTGCTCGCAAGCGTCACACCCCTTATCTCGATACCGCTCTTCGATTGGGGGCGCCGTGTTGCGGTGACCGGGCAGCGGGATGCCCAGTTCGAGCAGTCCCTGATCCAATATCGGCAAGCTGTCACTCAGGCAGTCGCAGATGCCTCATATGCGCTTGCTTCACTTGATCAGGCACGGTTGAGGCTGGTCGCGGCGCAGGGGGCAGAGGACGCTGCAGCCACGACAGCGCGCGGGTCCCGGGCCGCGTACAATGCTGGTATTCAGAGCCTGGCCGACCGTCTTCGGGCTGATCAGCAATTGATCGATGCAAACCTGACGAGAATTGACGCCGAGGCGCAACTGGGCCGCGCGGCAATTGCCGTCTATCGCGCCTTCGGTGGCGGACCGGCGGTGACGTCTGAACTAGTTCGAAATTAGAAAGCCCCACGCAAGCTTGGTCGGCTACGCATAAGCAGCATCCTCGCAACCAACTAACGGAGCTGCTCGGTGCGGTACTGGTATTCTTCGGTCTCGCACTCCCGGAGCGGTCTGAAAGTCCTGACTATGAACAAGCCGGAAAATCACTCGTTTCCCGAACATGCTGAAGGTCGGCTCGACCATCTGAAGAATCCGCATGGTGGGGAATACAACCAAGCTGTGTATGATCCTGATGAAGCATATGCTGTGCCAGACACGCCAGCGGAACGAAGGTACCGCAACAGAATTCTGCTGCTGACTTTTCTCGCGATATGCGCAGCTATAGCAGGTCTGTACTATTTGAGCCGCGCGGGCAGTGAACCCCTTGTTGAAGCGCCAAACGCAACACTGCAGGCGGTGAGTGTCATTAACGTTGAGGGCCGACTGTTCCAGAGAACAGTTTCTCTCAATGGTGAAGTGCGTCCAGTGCGCGACATCCAGGTCGCCGCACCTGCAACGGGCGTTCGAATAATGCAGATACTTGTCGACGAGGGCGATACGGTAAGCGAAGGCCAGCCCATGGCGCAGCTGGATATCCGTCTTGCTGCAGCGCAATTGCGGGCCTCAGAGGCGTCGGTTGCCGAAGCGCAGTCGGCGGCGGTCACGGCGCGGGGCGAGTATGAGCGCGCGGAGTCCATTCGAGAGTCCGGTGCGCTATCGACCGAGGCGATCGAACAGCGGCGCGCCGCAGCGATTGCAGCAGAGGCGCGTCTCTCTGCAGCGCAAGCCCAGCTCGCAGAGGTGAATGCCCGCCTTGGCGGAGGCTACGTGCGTGCGCCGGTATCCGGCCTAGTGATCGACAGGATGGTCGAACTCGGTCGACCGGTAGATGGGCAGGTGCTGTTCCGTATTGCCGTGGATAATCGCCTCGAGGTTGCCGCGGAGGTCGCTGAAGCCGACACGCTTGCATTGAGCGAGGGACAAATCGCGACGTTCGCATTGGTTGATGGTTCGGAAGTGCAGGGGACGTTACGCCGGCTCCCCGCCTCAATCGATAGCAGTACGCGCACGGGTGAGGCGCTATTCGATCTCCCTCTACATACCCGTGCCCGGGCAGGCATGTACCTGCGCGGTGAGGTCGCTCTGCCGCCCAACGAGGTCATCGCCGCGCCACAGAGCTCCATCATGTTCGATGATGGTCAGGCCTACCTGTTTACGCTGGATGAGAAAAGCTGCGTTCACCGCACGGATGTTCATACCGGACGTCGCGATGGAGAGTGGGTGGAGCTCACCGAGGGGCTTTCCCTGGCTCAGCGCATTGTTGGGTCCGGGGCTGCGTTTCTGCAGGAGGGTGAAGAGGTCCGTATACTGGAAGAAAATGGCGCGATTACGGAGCCGAATTCTTCGGCCAGTGTCGACACACCCGGCACTGCCGATAACACCCGCGACCAGGAGTAGCCGCACATGGCCTGGAATATTTCAGCGGGCGCTATCCGCAATCCGACGCCGCCCATCCTTTTGATCCTTGCACTCGTATTTGCCGGCTGGACCGCATATTGGCGATTGCCAGTCAATAACCTGCCCGATGTCGAGTTTGCGGGATTCACCGTTTCGGTTACGCAGCCAGGCGCAGCGCCTGTCGAAATGGAAACGCAGATCACACAACGCATTGAAGCCGCGATGACGTCGATCGAGGGTGTGATGCGTATGACATCGACGATCTCGCCGGGCCTCTCGGAAACAAGTGTTGAAATGGAGGGGGATGCCGATCTCAGCCGCGCGATCGACGATGCGCGTGACGTACTTCAGCGCATCCGGGCCGATCTTCCCGCCGACATCATCGAACCGGTCGTGCAACGAGACGATATCGTCAGCCAGCCGATAGGACACTATGTCGTTGAAGGCGAGGGCATGACGCCGCAGGATATTTCCTGGTTTGTCGATAATGATCTCCAGCGCGAATTGCTTGCCGTTCCGGGCGTAAGCGCGGTATCGCGCACAGGGGGTGTAGATCGCGAGATCCGCGTCGAGATTGATCCGGCCCGGATGCTTGCCTACGGCATGACGGCAGATCGCGTGAATGCCCAATTGCGTGCCATCAATGCCGATCTGCCCGGCGGACAAGCGCAGATCAGTGGCCAGGCTCAAACGATTCGCACACTGGGTGGCGCGCGATCGATTGAGGAACTCGCCAATCTCTCGATTGCAACAGCGAATGGACGAAGCGTTCGCCTCAGCGATCTTGGCGAGGTTTCCGATAGTGCCAGCGACCAGAATTCGATCTCGCGTTACAATGGCCAACCCGTTGTAGGGTTCATGGTGCAACGCTCTCGCGGCGCGTCCGAAGTGCAGGTCTTCGACCGTCTGGAAGAGCGCATCCGTCTGATCGAGACAGAGCGCCCGGAGATCAATGTCATCGAGATCGTCTCAAATGTCGAAGAGACCCGTGGCATGCATGAGAGCTCCATCAGCGCTCTTATTGAAGGTGCACTCCTGGCTTGCCTGGTCGTGTTCTTCATCTTGCGGGACTGGCGCGCCACCCTGATTGCAGCTGTCGCTCTTCCGCTTTCGATTCTTCCGACCTTTGCTGTCATGGAGTTGCTTGGTTTTACCTTGAATATGGTGTCGCTGATTGCCCTCGCGCTCGTGACCGGCGTTCTTGTTGATGATGCCATCGTTGAAGTCGAAAACATTATTCGCCACATGCGGATGGGAAAATCGGCATACAATGCATCTTTGGAGGCAGCCGACGAGATTGGTCTCGCCGTCGTGGCAACGACGGGCACGATCATTGCCGTTTTCGTCCCGGTCAGTTTCATGGGAAGCGGAATGGGGCTCTTCTTCAGGGAGTTTGGACTGACCGTAGCGCTCGCGGCGTTCTTTTCCCTCGTCGTCGCCCGTTTGATTACCCCGATGATGGCCGCGTTCTTTTTGAAAAGCGAAGGCCATACCGGAGAAGCGAAACCAGGCGTTTTTACGCGTGCCTATCATGACATACTAAGCTGGTCGGTTGACAACCCTTTGAAGACGGTCGGGATGGGGCTCGTTGTCTTCGCGGGCTCGATCGCGCTCACGCTCACAGTGCCCTCTGTCGTTTTTCCGCGCATGGACAGCGGCACCATACAGGCCAGGGTCGAGATTCCGCCTGGGACTCCGTTTCTTGACGCCGACCGCGTGCTGCAGCGCATGAGCACACGTATACGCGAAACCTCCGAAGTCGCGGGAGTTTTTACTTCAATGAGCGGCGCGGATGGGTCGGCATCTGAAGCCGAGATATACATCCAGCTGGCGCCGCGAAACGCACGCAAGCGCTCGTCTTTTGCAATCCAGCAGGATGTGCGGCCCGTTCTTTCCGATTTTCCAAACTACCGGTCTGCAATTGTACAGGATAATGGCGCGTCTCAAGGTTCCGACGTCACGGTTCAGTTCGTGGGCGAGGATCCATCCGCTGTGAATGCCGCCGCAGATCATCTTGCTGGAGCGATGAGCCAATTGGATTCGCTTGTCGATGTGCGTTCAACCTCGGCATTGCGCCGTCCTGAAATAAGGCTGCGCCCGCGCCAGGAGGACATGGCACGTTTCGGTGTGACATCGGCTGATCTGGCGTCCGCGATTCGGATTGCGACCAGCGGCGATGCTGAGCAAAACCTGCCCAAATATGATCTTGATGATCGCCAGATCCCGATACGTGTGACGCTGCGTCCGGATCGGCGCAGTGATCTTGATGTGCTGCGGTCGCTTCTGGTCCAGTCTGCGCGTGGTGATCCGGTACGTCTCGACGCGGTTGCGGACCTCCAATTCTCGCTTGGCGAGGCGGCCATCGAAAGACGCGATCGCGAGCGCGCCGTGACTGTCGGCGCCAATGTTCGGCCCGGAATCCCATTGTCGACAGTGCAAGCCGAGGTTTTCGCTCTTCCAGAAGCGCAGGGCAGCTCTGGCGCACGTCTTGCGGCAGGAGGCCAGACCGAGGACTTCTCGGAAATGCTCACAACATTCGGCACCGCGATGATGTGGGGTGTCATCCTCATCTACATTGTGCTCGTACTCCTGTTCCGCGACTTTTTCCAACCGATCACAATCATGACGGCGCTACCGCTCTCGGTCGGGGGTGCATCCGTCGGCCTGATTGTCGCCAATCAGCCCTTGTCACTGTTCGCATTCATCGGTTTGCTGATGTTGATGGGACTGGTGACCAAGAACTCGATCCTGCTTGTTGATTTTGCGGTCGAAAGCATGCGCGCGGGCATGAACCGCAAATCTGCACTCGTGCAGGCAGGCATGAAGCGTGCGCGGCCCATCATCATGACGACGCTTGCGATGTGTGGTGGCATGATCCCTGCCGCTGCGGGCTGGGGCGTCGACGGCACATTGCGACAGGGCATGGGCGCTGCAGTGATCGGGGGGCTGATGCTTTCGACTCTGCTGTCGCTTGTATTCGTTCCGGCGATGTTCGTGCTTGTCGACCGGTTGGAGCAATTGGTGAAACACATCCTGCCGAAACCGGGAGGGAGCGCCGGCAGGAAAGACGCAAACTCTCCGGCCGAATGACCGCCGAAGAGACCGCGGCATTCGCCCGGATCGCCTGACATGAACAATCTGTCAGGTTTCTGCCAAGGCCAATTCCGAAAGCTCCCTGCAAGGCTCGTGAGACATAGACCTGGTAACGGCATCGAACAGGCGCGCGGCGCCAATGGCCGGTCTTGGAGAATTTAACATGATACAATTGACACGGACCGCACTGGCATTGGCGCTTATTGCCGGAGCCGGAACTCTTTTGGCGATGGAGGCTCAGTCTCAGGAAATGTCTGGGCCGGAGAAACAGGACGGTTGGGAATTCCAACTCGGTGCGGGTGCCTTCTACGTTCCCCAGTACGAAGGCAGCAAGAAGTACAGGGTGCAGCCGCTTCCCTGGTTGTCGGCAAAATATACCAAAGGTGATCGCTATGTGGAGTTCGATGGTCCAGGGCTGCGCGCCAATGTCATTTCGGGAGGCGCCTTCGAATTCGGCCCTGTGCTGAACTTCGATTTTGGCCGGCAGGCCAGCGACATCGACGATCCGGCAGTGCGCCGCTTGGGCGACATTGACAGCGCCTTGATGGCGGGCGTCTTTGCCAAGAGGGGTATTGACCTCGGTCAGGGGGCTGGCGTTGATTTTGGAATTGAAGTTTTGACGGATGTCAGCGGCGTTACGGACGGGACCACCGCAAAGTTCGACATTGGCTACCAACGTCTCCTCACGGGAAACCTGATGGGCATGGCCGGAATATCCGCCACATGGGCGGACGAAAAGTATACCCAAGCCTATTCCGGAGTAACGCCCGACGCATCGCTTGTCAGCGGCCTGCCTGTGTTCACGGCGGAAGCGGGCATGCAGAAGGCCGAGATATCGACCGGCCTGTTCTATCAGTTCAACGAACGCTGGAGTGCGTTTGGAATGGTCAGCTATGGGCGATTGCTGGATAGTGCTGCTGAAAGCCCGCTTGTTACGCGCGGTGGTTCGGAAAATCAGGGCGGACTCGCATTCGCGGTTGTACGCAAGTTTTAGAAAGCAGGCGCATGAGGGTGCTCTTCGTCGAAGATAATACCAAATTGGGTGCGGCGACCAAAACCTCGCTCACGCGGGCCGGCTTCGCCGTCGATCTCTTCGAGACGATTGGGGATGGTTGGCACGCCTGGCAAGTGGCGCCCTATGATGTCGTCATACTGGACATCATGCTGGACCGGGAAAGCGGCCTTGATCTGCTTGCCCGTGCCCGCTCTGATGGCGTGACCACACCGGTAATTCTCCTCACCGCCCTCGGTAGTATCGATGATCGCGTGTCGGGCCTCGATACTGGGGCGGACGACTATCTGGTCAAGCCCTTCGCTATCGAGGAACTGGTGGCACGTCTGAGGGCCCTGAACCGGCGGCCACCCCCGCTGGCCGATCCGGTGATCCGATATGGCAATGTTCGTTATGACATTGCGGCCCGGGACTTGTCGGTCGGCGATGAGAGTGCTGCCTTGTCGCGAGGTGAGAGTATCCTCCTGGAACGCTTTCTACGCGCGCCGGGCCGCGTGATAACCAAGGAACAACTCGGCGAAAGCCTCCATTCTTTCGAGGAGGAATTCACCGACAATTCGATTCAGGTGCACGTCCATAGAGTCCGTCGCAAGCTGTCGGAATTGGGCGCGAATGTCTCGATCCGGACTTTGCGGGGACTGGGCTACATGGCCATCATTTTTTCCGAGCTTGCCAACAATAAGGAAACATCATGAAACGTTTCGTCGTCGCCGCATACGCCTCTCTTGCCATATCTGCATGCGCCACGGCTCCTGATTCCAGCGGAGGTAATGTTGCCGATCCCTATCAAGGCTTCAACCGGCAGATGTTCGCTTTCAACCAAGGTGTCGACAAGTACGCGCTTGGTCCGGCCGCATCGGCGTACAAGACGCTTACGCCGGCGGTCGCCCGGGACCGGGTCGACGACTTCCTGGGCAATCTCAGCGGGCCTGTGATATTCGCAAACGACATTCTCCAGGCTGAAGCTTCACGGGCCGGTACAACGGCGGCACGCTTTACCATCAACTCGACTATCGGACTTCTTGGCATTTGGGACGCGGCCGAGCATTTCGGCATTGACGGCCATTCTGAGGATTTTGGCCAGACGCTGGCTGTTTGGGGCGTTGACAGCGGACCTTATCTTGTCTTGCCGTTACTTGGACCGAGCACACCACGCGACTTACTTGGAATAGGTGTTGACCAGGCGCTTGATCCGTTGACATGGGTGGAGATCGACAATGATGCAGATACGGACCTCGCCGTGCGCTCGGGCCTAGCGGTTATCGGTTTGCTGAATGCGCGCGCCGGACTGGATGACCAGATTGATGCTTTGAATGCGCAACCGGAACCGTACGTCGCGTTGCGCCGAATATGGTCCTCTCAGCGTCAGGCGGAGATTGCAAATGGCGAAATTGACGATGACGCCGCCTATGATGATCTCCCTGAGTTCGATGAATTCGAAGAATAGACGCCGTAGCCATGATCATTGGAGAGCTCTCAATGAGGCGTTTCAAAAATCTTTGTCTCGTCTTCGTAGCGGTATGCTTGAACGCGACACCTGCCGACGCTGATGCGAGAACGGAGATCTTTGTCCAGAAAAATGCGAGTGAAGTCCTCCAGTCCCTGAACGACCCCAGACTCTCGCCGCTGCAGCGGGCGACAGTGTTCAGCGAAAGTATGGACGGTTTTACTGATCTCGATGCCGTTTCGAATTTCACGATCGGCAAGTACGCCCGCAGATTTTCGCAAGAAGATCTGCATCGCTACCGTAGAGCTTTTCGAGCGTATGCGATGACTTTCTACGAGACGGAACTTGGGGCCTATCGGGGTGAGACTGTGATCGTGAAGGATTCGATCGACCGCTCGGAATCAGATTCAATCGTGAATACCGTCATCAAGCGCAATGACGGCAAGGACATGGATGTGCGCTGGCGCGTGCAGGGAAGTGACGGTAAGTACCAGGTTGTCGACGTCGCCCTGAACCGTGATGGTAATCTTATCTGGTTGGCCATTGAACAACGCGCCCAGTTCCTTGCTTTGCTCGATAAATCGAATGGATCAGCCGAGGCACTGATCGACAGAGTCGAGTCCATGACAGCTGAACTAAAGAGCAAGATCCGCGATTAGTCCGACGACTCGGCCAAAACAAGCATACGTAAGATGGAAATACTGGAGTAGGGGAAGGGAATCGGTCCCTCCTACTCGGCCTGTTAAGGTTGGAGGCCAGCTCCGAATTCCCTCAGTAACGATCAATGTCGTTCATAGCCGTTGCCCTTTATCCCGCGCTTTTTGTGGGGCGGTTTGTGGGGCGAAACTCCCTGAAAATTCAAATAAATCAACAAAACCAATTGACTTCAGGGGGTGTCTGGCTCCGCGAGTAGGACTCGAACCTACGACCGGGCGATTAACAGTCGCCTGCTCTACCAACTGAGCTATCGCGGATCAGCCGAGAGCGGGTCAATAGCAGACCGTCAGGCCGGTTCAAGCCCCAAC
>Ga0209643_1002242_pt1 | contig 13217 bp, 11 predicted proteins | sample AutmiccBRH37_all_FD_187383 | JGI IMG/M metagenome (GOLD analysis project Ga0209643, IMG submission 187383) | Deep subsurface microbial communities from Mt. Terri, Switzerland - Autotrophic microbial communities BRH/37_all (SPAdes) (version 2) | ecosystem: Environmental > Aquatic > Deep... | reverse complement strand
TAATCCAAAATAACGTTCAACTGCTGGATTAATGTCTATAATCATATGCAGGTTATCCAAGGCAATAATCCCTTCAGTAACACTGTCTAGGATGGCCCGAACACGTTGCTGAACAAAGGCTTCTTTGCGTCGCAGATAAGCCAATTCTTCAGCTCTCTCCATAGCATGAAAAATAGCTCTCTTACCAGAATTGATAAGTACACTTTCAACTCCAATCTCCGAAGCAATAAAAGAAGAAACTGTATCGCCAACAATTGCTTCAAGTCCTTTAGCTTGCAGTTCTTTTATTCTATGGGTAAGAGAGACAAGGTCCTGTAAGGGAATCTCTACAATCTTCAGGTCTAGAAACTTTCCTACTGAAGAAGCTTCATATATTGTATTTGGAAAACCCATAACTCCGATTTTTCTATAATTATGAGATACAGCTTTAAGAGCCTGAAGCAAATCTAATGTAGATACACTGATAGGAATACAGGGAATATTCTCAACCATTTCCTTAATAAATAAGAAGGTCCCCCCTCTGCTTATGATTGCTTCTGTTCCGTCTTTCTCTGCCTCTCGCGCAAACTTAGTTCCATTATTCTGTAGATTCCCTACGACAATGCGACAATTGAACTCCCCTTCCTCAGCTACCTCTCTAGCTGAATGGGCAATATTTTCATTAGGTGCAACTAGAAGTAGCTTTGGCCTCATAATAGTCACCTCGTGATAGATTCTTAATTAAGAGAGAAGATGCAAAGAAACTACACTTCTGGATAGTGAGTTACGGTGTTCCTACCTAGTTTTTTAGAATGATAAAGTCCCGCATCTGCTATTTCGATCAGTTCCTCAACGGTTTTAGCATCTTCAGGGTAAGAAGCCACTCCTATAGATACGGATATATTCAGGTCTGCTTCCTTGACCTTTTTTCTAAATCTTTCAGCAATGAACATCGCCTCTGAGGCAACTATTCCGGGGAGAACGACGATAAATTCATCCCCGCCATAACGTCCAAGAACATCCAAGCTCCTTATGCTAGACCTAGCAATGGTAGCAACCTTTTTCAGGATAATATCTCCGGCTAAGTGACCCTGAGTATCGTTAAGTACTTTGAATTTATCTATATCGAACATAAGAACAGCAAACCCTTCATTGCCAGGAGTATCTATCCTTTCGTCAATAGTATTAAGGATAAACTTTTTGGTGTAGGCATTTGTAAGATTATCTATCATGACCATATTCTGAAGATGTTCATTGTGCTGTTCTATTGGGATCATCTTTTTCTTAACCTCTAAGTTTATGGTTTTATTCAGATCAGCGAGCTTTGATTCCGCTTTGGTTAATCTCTTCGTAAAAGAAGTCTGTATCGTATTGATAATATAATAAGCAAGCAGCAGATAAGCCAAGAACTTCAACGCTACTCCTATAAAAATCATCTCCTGAGATATGATCAAATGTATTATTTGTCCTGTACCTAGTAATAATAAACCTCCTACGAATCTCGAATTATTTATCTTGGTATATTTTTGCAATATATAAATTGTTGAAATAGTGAGCATCCCTACGATTATCGCCTGAACAGGATATAGAAAAAATACGTCAGGTAAAGCTTCTCCATACCAACTTGCCAGGATAATCGCTGCAGGAAATAGTAGAATAAGCATAATGCTAAAAACATAATTTAGTTTTAAGTGTGAAAGCCAAACTAATAAAAAAATAATCCCAAGCAAAGAAGAATCTATGTACAGAAGCATTGTTGCTGGGATTATAGTTGGGTTAAAAAGTGAAAAAAGACAAAGGGAAATAGGAACGAAGAAACTAAGCCCAATCCTATTTATTAAACTTTTCTCTTTATAGAGGATATAGGTGAAGCCTAAGATTAAGAATGAAAAACCGATAGTGATAAGAAGAGCAGCTTGCTCTGAGTTCGACATTTGAAACATAAGTTCTTTCCTTTCACTTTTCTAAATAATGACATTTTAATTACTATTATCAGGGTATAGTCTTAAAAAATAAAGACCCATTTAATTATTTCATTTTATCTTCTATAGCAAAAAAAGGAGCCCCCAGAGTATTTTCTGGAGGCTCCTTGAATGTCTTAGCCCTCTCACGCTATATTAAGATTGGATTGATTCAAGACACTGTGTAATAGTTAATCAGACTTCCCTTTAAAATAATATCCCTTTGATCTCCGGTAAGGTTCTTTAGTTGAAGTTCGATCTCCTGATTTCCTTTAGAAGTGAGTAGTAAAGCGGGAATACGCTCTTCGCCTTCTATAATCTTCTTTTTAAGCCCTGGAATATAGATTATATCATCAGTTTCGAAAACGACTTCCTTTGCTATAGTGAACGGCAGCATTCCCCAGTTAATCAGATTACTCCTGTAACGTTTAGTGGCATATTCCGTGGCAATATTAGCCCAGCCTCCTAAAACCTTTTGACAAGAAGCTGCCTGTTCTCTAGCAGAACCGTCCCCAGGTTTAATCGCATAGATGACCGAGCCAATTCCTGTACTTTCAAGTAATCCTTTTAGATCTGTACCCGTTACGGCATCCAAGTCTAAAATTCTTTGGCCTAGCTCTTTCAGTGCATCAGATATCTCAAAATCATTACGGTTAGAGGATATTAATTCTCTTCTTTCTTGTTCTAAAGATTGTATTTGTTTAGACCTCTCTACATACTGTGGTTCTTTCCTTGATAAGGTGAATTCAGCAAGTTTAATGGGATTGGATCGATAGGAAGATGTCTCTCCCGATGGTATTAGTTCATCCGTCGTCGTTACAGGATCCATAATTACTGCCGTAACCTTGAGCATAAGGTTATCTGGTAAGGCAACCATGTTCGGCCAATCTGCAATATTAGGGCCAAATTGTAATTCCTTCTCTTTTTTCGGTCCGTTGAATCCATTGTATACTCTGTTAGCATAGATCCCTTGATCAAATTCATATCTAACAAATGGATTTTCATATTCAATCTCGGTTGCTGGAGTTAATTTCCCTCCATTTAGAACTGTGGCAGCAATCGACCTGGCATCCATTAATGCTACGGATGAGATCTGACCATCCCCCGGTTTTGAACCCTCCCTGTTAGGGAAGTTTCTGGTAGTATGCCTGATACTGATTCCTCCATGGGCGGGTACATCCCCTGCCCCAAAGCATGGTCCACAAAATGCAGTTTTTATCACTGCTCCTGCGCTCATCATCTTGGCAATAGTTCCATTCTTAACAAGTTCCAAATATATAGGCTGACTTGCTGGATACATACTAAGAGATAACTGCTCATTTCCTATGGACCGTTGATTGAGAATCTGAGCAGCTTCCACCATGTTCTCGAAAGTGCCTCCGGCACAGCCGGCAACAATGGCTTGATCTACTTGTAATCTACCATCTATAATCTTATCCGTTAAAGAAAACTTGAGTTTTTTATTACCAATCTGCTGTCTACCTTCTTCTTCAACAATACGCAGAATATCCTGGGCGTTTTCATTGAGGGTAGAGATAGGATAAGCATTGCTGGGATGGAAAGGCAAAGCAATCATAGGCTCTATCTTATCAAGGTCAACCATAATCATCCCATCATAATATGAGACTTCTCCAGGTTCTAATTTGGTATAAGCTTCTGGCCTACCATGGATTTCAAAGTATTGCCTAACTTTATCGTCTGTCTTCCAAATGGAACTTAGACAAGTCGTTTCTGTCGTCATCACATCGATTCCGTTACGATAATCTACCGATAGATTAGCTATCCCCGGCCCTACAAATTCCAGTACTTTATTGGTTACAAAACCACTTTTAAATACTGCACTAATAATAGCTAGAGCCACATCCTGAGGCCCAACACCTGGCCGAGGGTTTCCTTGCAGGTATACCCCAATAATATCTGGATAGGTTATATCATACGTTTTCTCAAGCAACTGTTTAACCAGCTCCGGTCCCCCTTCACCGATCCCCATGGTCCCGAGGGCTCCATACCGCGTATGGCTGTCTGAACCGATAATCATTCTACCGCAACCGGTCATGGCCTCTCTGACATACTGATGGATTACTGCCTGATGTGCAGGAACAAATATCCCACCATATTTTTTGGCAGCCGACAGACCAAATACATGATCATCTTCGTTAATAGTCCCGCCTACAGCACAAAGACTATTATGGCAATTCGTGAGAACATAGGGTACCGGAAATTGTTCTAACCCGCTTGCTCTTGCTGTCTGAATAATCCCCACATAGGTAATATCGTGGGAAGCCAAACTGTCAAAACGAATTTTCAGTTGTTCCGAACTGTTAGAAGTATTATGCTGCGTTAATATTTTATAAGCAATGGTATGTTTACGAGCAGTTTTAGGCTCTATTTCTTGAAGGATGCTGGTGGACTCAACCTTTTTTTCGGCGTTAGTGTCGCCCTGATTGATAATAGTTTGTCCAGAGATAAGGTAGACTCCGTTATCTATTACTTGGATCATAGATATCCCTCCAATTTGCCGACGAAATTAATCACTTAGATATCTTAAAGTTTTTTTAAGATTATTAATAGTTCCAATAACCTATAGTAACAAAAGACAAAAAAAATCGCAACCAGTGTTACGTCTCAATCCTTCCCATCAGCAATAATCCATTCTCTCTCAGAAACTAAGTTTTATAATTTAACAATAATCAGAGGCAGTTAGTATACATACATTATATTTTGTTTGATTATAATAACCAGACAAACAACACAAATTCTATAAACCTTAACTGAAGGATTGATTGATATTGGATAAAGAAAAGTTGATTTCAAAACTCAACTGGTTCTACAGCCTTGAATTAAACCAAGTAGATCTGTATAAATCTCAAAGCAAAGCCTTTGCTGACGAATACGCTGGGTTAGTATTTGAGAAGCTTACTGAAATTGAACAACTGCATGTAGATAATATTTTTACCAAAATTTCGGAATTAGGTGCCACTCCAACTAAAATTGGTGATGTTATCTCTCCCATCATTGGTAGTATTGCAGGTAAAATCATTGGTATGAGGGAACTGCATGATGTATTAAAAATCAACATCATGATTGAACAAAAAGCGATGAAGGATTACAAAGAACTTATCAATAACGTGAAATATAGTCAATATGGCAGTAATGATTTAATAAGACTCCTCACCCAAAACTTCATTGACGAAAATCTCCATACAGAGTGGTTTAAAACTAAACTCTCTGAGATTCAGACTTTAGAGTTTTCTATTAAGCCTTAAGTTTATCTATCTCAGAGAAATAACATTATTTTCAATATATTCTAGCTACATATTTAAAAGATAAGTTATTACTTTCATTAATGAAGCAATTATCGATTTAGTGAGTCATCTGTATGGGGTGCTATAGCAGCATGGTTCATTAGTATAAACTTGAATAAGAAATCAAGCAAAAATGTATTAATATTTAAATTCAAAAGGTGAGGAAGATGGGAAATGGATCTTGTCCTTAGACTGAAAGAGTTTTACTTACTCGAAATGTTTCAACTTACTTTGTACCAATCCCAGATGGATTCACTTCAAAATCAATATATATATCATGCATATGAGAGAATTATCGAATTAGAAAAACACCATGTTAATTATTACAAATCCACACTTCAGGAGATGGGAGAAGATGTTCCTAAGATAAGTGGAGGGTTGTTTACACTTGCCGGTCATTTCATGGGTGAAACACTTGATCTGACCTCGGCTGAAAACCGATATAAGATGGGCATTGCAGTAGAAAACAAAGCCATAGATATGACTCGAATATTTATTATAGAAGCGTGGAAACATCCAGATATATGCAAAAGACTCTGGCATAATATGGCCGATGAGGAATTCCACTTATTATGGTTTAAGGATAACCTTAAGCATGTTTCATCTCTGGTTCAATCAACGTAAAATATCCAGAAATTTGTCTGTCACAAAAATAGATTAACATATTATGCCTAAAGGGACACCTCGTTTCCAGAGGTGTCCGTTCTATTGAAGGATATACAGTAAGCATGGTAAAATATTGAAATAAAGCTAATAAAGAAAGGGTGTTCCCTATGAAGAAAAGAGTAGTTTGTAAAAAGTCCGAAGAGGGTTATATTAGTCCAGTCGAAGGCCTAAAGCGTAGAACACTTGTATATGGAAGAAACAGTTTAATGATTGAAGTTAAGCTGGAAAAAGGGACCTTACTTACCCTACATAAACATCCGCAGGAACAGGCGGGTTATTTAATTTCAGGACATCTTATCTTTAATATTGATGGGGAAAAAGTGGAAATACATGCCGGAGATAGTTATTGCATCCCTGAGAATTTAGAACATGGCGTGGAAGCTATAGAAGACTCCCTTGTTGTAGAAGTTTTCAGTCCTGTACGGGAAGAATTTTTGCCTTAAAAAGCAAACGTCAATTTATGTACATCTAAAGTTTTGTAAACCTTCACCTAGTACTATTTCAACAGCCCACATTCTCTGTATCGAGAACTGTGGGCTGTGATGTACCAACTTGCAAATCTTAATTTACTAAATAAGATTATTTAAAACTTTAAATATTTTCAAAAATTTCTCTTGGACCGAACCATTTTTCTCCACTTTGTGTTTCAATCTCAGTAACGTTTCCATCATCTATTATTTTGATTATTGTCCCGCTTTTTAAAATGGTAGCTTGTCCACTTAATTGCATGTCTTCTACGGCTGTGAGGTCGCTCTTTCGAATATACGAAATCATTTTCTCTACATTCTCTTTTGAAGAACAAACAAGCACATCATCTATTAGCTTGAGACTTTGACTGTCCCCATCTTTCAAATCTGCAGAGCTTGAACTACTACTTTCCCCACATCCAACAACTACAAGCATCATTAATATCAAACACAGGGTTACATACAGTATCCTTTTCTTATTCATCCTTCTCCTCCTCAATTCAACCTATGTCTTTTCTTTAAATAGCCTATTTCATTAGAAATATTCTACTCCCACTCAATCGTCCCAGGAGGCTTAGAGGTGATATCATACACGACACGATTAATCCCATTCACTTGGTTAACAATCTTATTGGAGATCCGCTCCAGTAATTCATAAGGCAGTTTCGCCCAGTCTGCTGTCATGGCATCATCACTGGTTACTGCTCTTAAGACGATGGGATAGCCATAGGTACGACTATCTCCCATCACACCTACACTGCGGATAGAGGGAAGAACGGCAAAGTACTGCCAGACATCCATGTGTAAGCCGTAATTTTTTATCTCTTCGCGGACGATAGCATCCGCTTCCTTTAGAAGATGAAGCTTCTCCGCAGTGACCTCGCCTATGATCCTTATTGCCAGTCCCGGTCCAGGGAAAGGTTGTCTCCAAACGATTTCCTCAGGTAATCCCAGCTCTTTCCCCACCTCGCGAACCTCATCCTTGAAGAGCATCCTTAAAGGTTCTATCAGTTCGAATTGCATATCTTCAGGCAAACCGCCAACATTATGGTGAGTCTTAATTGTCTCTGCTGTGTCTGTACCACTCTCTACTATATCTGGATAGAGTGTTCCTTGAACCAAGAAATCTATCTCTCCTAATTTACGGGCTTCATCCTCAAAAAGGCGAATAAATTCATTCCCTATGATCTTTCGTTTCTGTTCAGGTTCGGATACTCCTTCCATCTTGGCGATAAAGCGTTCACTGGCATCTACAAAATCTAGATTCAGATGGAATCCTTCAGAAAAAGTCTCTTTTACTTGTTCAGATTCATCTTTGCGCATAAAACCATGATCAACATATATACATGTTAGTTGATCACCTACTGCTTTATGTACTAGCAGAGCTGCTACTGAAGAATCTACCCCACCACTTAAAGCACATAAAACCTTCTTATCTCCAACTTTCAGGCGAATATCTTTTATCTGTGATTCTATAAACGATTCCATGGTCCAGTTGGGTTCACATCCACAGATGTTATAAAGAAAGTTCTCTAACATGGTTTGTCCTTCAGGAGTATGTTTAACTTCCGGATGATACTGGACACCATAAAAATTCCTATCTGGACAGAAGATACCAGCTACAGGCGTATTATCTGTATATGCTGCCTGCTTAAACCCTGAGGGCAGTTCTTTAACAGAATCTCCGTGACTCATCCAGCACTCTCTTTTACCTTTTAGGCCCTGCCATATGCCCTCGTCAGCATCAATTGTGATCATGGTTCTTCCGTACTCGTGAGCCTTAGGCCTCTCAACTTGACCACCCAATTGAATTGTCATCAGTTGCATACCATAACATATACCTAAGATTGGAATACCCAAATCATATATCTTGGGATCGATAATCGGTGCACCTGCCTGATTGACACTAGCAGGTCCTCCAGAAAAAATAATTCCTTTAGGTTGCAAATCCTTAATCTTTTCCACAGGAGTATTGTAAGAAATCATTTCCGAATAAACCTTTGCTTCTCTAACCCTCCGGGCTATAAGCTGGTTATACTGCCCGCCAAAATCTAAAACTAAGACAAGTTCCTGTTGCATTTTATTTATCGTCCTTTCAACCTATTTCTCATAAGCCTCGGGCTTTAAGATACCTATGTAAGGTAAATTTCTAAAAATCTCATTAAAGTCCAACCCATAACCCACAACAAACTCATTGGGGATAACAAAACCATTGTAATCAGGTTGAACGTCGACTTCCCTTCTTTCAGGCTTATCTAATAGGGTTATAACCTTAAGGCTTTGAGGATGTCTTCTACTAAGGTTTTCTTTTAGGTATTTCAAGGTGAGGCCTGTATCTACGATATCCTCTACAATTAAGACATGGACATCCTCGACGCTGGTATCCAAATCTTTTAAGATTCTTACCGCACCTGAAGAGCGAGTAGCCGAACCATAGCTCGATACTGCCATAAAATCGTACCTCAGGGGAATCTTGATATGTCTAATCAGGTCAGCAAGAAAAGGAACAGCCCCTTTAAAAATGCCTATTATCAAAAGGTCTTTACCTCTATAATCCTTTGTAATTTCTTCACCTAATTGCGATACCCTTTTTTTTAGTTCTTCTTCCGAAATCAATACCTTTTCAATTTGTTCTTCCATTGTTTTCACTCCGTTATTAAAATTTACCACTAGATTATATCATATAGTGAAACTTCTATCAGTAGGATTTTGGTTATACTTCTATTTACTAATATTATTCTTTATTAAACTGATTGTTTTTATTTATCTTTTCCCATAATAAAAAAATCCGGTATAACCGGATTAGCCAACCTTGGCAGACCAGATTCCTGTTTCTAGGCAGCTTATACGCATTCGAATAGAAATTTATTCTAGTACTTTACTTCAAAATTAATTTGATTATCTAGCTCTTTGCCGTCTAAATATAATCTAATATTTTTACAGAAAACGTCGATTGCCCTACTCATATAAAGCGGACTATCTGCTGACATATGGGGGGATATAATGACATTGGGCATTCCCCAAAGAGGACTGTTTTTATCAAGCGGTTCTACCTCTGTGGCATCCAGTGCCGCTCCGGTAATCACGCCTTCTTCTAAAACTTTGATAAGGGCTTGCTCATCAATTACAGGGCCCCTGCCGATATTGATGATTACAGCTGAGTTTTTCATTTTGCGTAGCTTCTCTTCATTAATTAGGTGATACGATTCTGAAGTTAAAGGCACAAGGATAACCACAAAATCGGATTGTTCCAATACCGTGTTAACTTCCGCGAGGGAATACATTTGATCCACATATTCTGTAGGTTGTGGTCTTCTTTTTACCCCTAAGACGTTCATTCCAAAGAATTTAGCTTTCCGGGCTACTTCTTTGCCTATATCACCCATACCAATAATCCCAACTGTTTTTCCAAGACATTCTTGCGGTCCAGGGTTATTGGGTTTCTGCCAGACTTTATTCTGCTGTTGCCGATAGAGAAGAGGAAATCCCTTCAGGAAAGACAGGATATACCACATGGTGAATTCAGACATAGCCAGCCCATGGATTCCTTTGGAATTAGTTACTTTTAGCTTTGACCTATCGAAATCAATTTTCATCAAACCTTCTACTCCTGCTGATAGCACATGAATCCATTTTAGATTTGTAGCACTTCTGCAGTACTCTGTAGGAGTAAGTTGACCCCAGGTTAGTAAAATGTCTGCATTAAAATTTTGAGCAAGTAATTCTTCTTCGGTTTCTACATGAATCACTTCTCCACCTTGAATCGTTTCCCGGATTTTTTCTACGTGCCAGGGCTCTATTACCATCGGAACCTTAGCTGTAGTCTTATAAAGAATTGCAACTTTGGTCATGGCATTCACCTCTTCCCCAAAAATACTAATTCATTTTATTGACCCCGTCAAGAAGAGTCGGCCCATTAGCCTTTTCCCTATCAAACACGGATCTCTATTCAGTATAATGTTTTTAAATTGGGAAGAAACTGCTCAAAATAAGCAGTTTCTTCCTTTGTGTTTTTTATTCTTATTCCGAACTTGGCAAGAAGAACAGTTTCTCATCGGATATTGGAATTTCGGGGAACTTTCTATTTGATAATACATTCTTTTCCCAAGGGAATTTGTCACCTTTTTTCCACTGGGAAACGACAACCGGTACTTCAGAAATATTTCGTTCATCATATTTCATATGACCGTATGAGGTTTCAAGGTCGGTTTCCGCAAGTGCTTGTCTTACTTTTTCCTTATCCACTGTCTGAGCCCTAGTGTACACATCATTGATTACTTCAAAAGTGGACCAGTCATATCCCAAAGTACAGTCAGCCGGTTTTCCACTTGCTTCTTCCCAATCTGCGGTTAATTCAGCAGCAGTTTGTCCTGTCAGAGCCGAAACGTAAGGGTAAGTACCTGACCACATATCTTCACTAAGCAAGCCTACTCCTAAATCACCTCCCAATGCTTCAACATCGGTAGAGAAATGCATAGCTTTGCCTATGTTAAAGATTTTCGGTATGAACCCCTGTTGATGGAACTGCTTCCAGAGAACTGCAAAGTCAGGGGTGATCATATTGGCTGCAACAATATCAACACCTTCTTTTTTAAACTGGCTGATTATTGCGGTATAATCCTTAGTACCTGCAGGGAATCTACCCGGGTCAACAATTGTATAGCCTCTGGCTTCAGCTTTTTCTTTGTTGAGCGCGGAAAAGAGTACTCCGTCAACAGTATTATCATAAACGAAACCGATTTTTTTGTTTGTTTCAGCTGTATCCCAGACGTCAATATAAGATTCCATCATCTTCTCACAGGAAAACACATTACCGAACGCCCAATGATAAGGACCTCCGGTCATCCAGGATTCAATAGGTCCGTTTTCCATAAGAGCGGGTATCTTATTACGTTCAGCTACTGCTGAAACAGGATTGATGGTATCCGGAGTCCATGATCCAACTAAAAAATCTACTTTGTCAGAGAGCGCCAGTTTGGTTGCGGCCTCAGATGCTTTGGTAGGATTACTTTCACTGTCAGCCCAAACTATTTTAACGGGCAGTTTTTTCCCATATTCCTCAATATAGATCCCACCATCTTTATTGATAATTGGAAGAGCTTGTTCTTCTACGAATTTGATGGATTGAGTAAATTGTGCCAAAGGTCCTGTAAGTGGAGCTACCCATCCAATCAAGATGGCATCCTTCTCAGGCAAATTTATGCTGGTGCCTTCTGATGGACCGGAAACTTTTTGAGTACAACCCGCAATAAAAAGAAGAGAAAAACAAAGCAGTAAAGCTAGAACTATGGTTGTAACTCTGTACATGGTACTTTTTTTCATAGAAATCCCCCCATTATTTTTATTTAATGAACACAATACATTAAAAAATGCATTTGTAATCCATTCTCCTGGTTTTGGTCTCATATCTATTGATTCTTTATGCGCCTTCTGACAGATATAAGCTCTAAGCCGAATTTATCGTGCAGCATACCCATAATGCCCTTCGGCACAATAAGGATGATAACTATAGCTGTAACTCCAAGGATTATCATGCTGATTCCGGGGTATCCATACAGGTACTGCTTGAGTATTACATAAATTACTGCCCCTATGATAGGGCCTTCTATTGTCCCTATTCCACCTATGATAACCATGAACACCATGGACACAGTCCAGTCTATTCCAAAGGCTGCAAACGGTTGTATATACGCAAGGTAGAGGTATAGTGCCGCACCGGTTATGCCTGTGACAAAGGCCGATATTAAAAAGCACATTAGCTTGGTTTTATAAAGCTCTATACCCATTACTTCCGCAGCAGACTCATTATCCCTCATCGCCATAAGTGCCAGTCCAAGTTTGGATCGCAGGATGAAGTATACCAGAGCTACAGACCCGATTCCCACCGCAAAGGCTATGTAATATATATAGGTTGCAGATAACTCGTATGTAGCTGAAATAATAAATCCCTGTCCGTATTTAACATATGCCCAGTTGCTGAAGAACAACGCTAATCCTTCAGCAACAATCCAAGTTCCTATGGTAAAGTATACGCCTCTCATTTTAAAGATAGGCTGGGAGATAATAAGGGCGAATATAACCGATATCATTCCTCCCATAATGATCCCAAGGAAAATAGGCAGGTGATATTTCATGGTTATTACTGCCAGGGCATAACCTCCAAGCCCGATAAATATCTGCTGTCCCAGGGAAACCAAGCCGGTATAACCGGCTAAAAGGTTCCACATTTGTCCTAAGGACATGTATAAGAAAATTAACAAAAAAAGCGTGATTAGATATTCGAAGCCCCAGAAGGGTAGTGAAATCAATAAGGCAAGTATTACGCCTATGCCGACCTTCTTCATATAGCTTTCAGTATTTATCCTGTTATTGCCCTCATTTTTTAGCTTCACGATACTCATTCCCTTCATCTCTTTGCCTACTTGCGCGTGGCATTTGACAATAGTCCCTGGGGTTTAAGCGTCAATATGATTAATAGTACGATATACCCCGCCAGAAGCTGATAGCCGGTTCCGAAGAAATAGGATCCCAGAAGCTGGGCAAGTCCAAGTATTATTCCTCCCAACAGAGTTCCCACAAGGCTTCCCATCCCCCCGATTACCACAACTCCAAATGCTATAATAAGATACTGCGTTCCGGTGGTAGGGTAGAAGATAAAAGTGGCTCCTATAAGAAGTCCTGCTATACTGGCTGTGATCATTGCCAGACACATGGTATATGCATACATTTTTTTTGTGTTTACACCCATAAGCTCCGAGGCAACTACATCATCGGAGGTTGCCCTTATGGACCTGCCGAAATATGTCTTCTGTATGATAAAGTGCAGGGTTAGGATAACG
>Ga0209643_1002241_pt1 | contig 13219 bp, 11 predicted proteins | sample AutmiccBRH37_all_FD_187383 | JGI IMG/M metagenome (GOLD analysis project Ga0209643, IMG submission 187383) | Deep subsurface microbial communities from Mt. Terri, Switzerland - Autotrophic microbial communities BRH/37_all (SPAdes) (version 2) | ecosystem: Environmental > Aquatic > Deep... | reverse complement strand
CAATAAATATGCCCGAGGCATGACAGGTTTTTCTTGAAAAATAACTAAACAATGTTCACCGTTTTCATAGATAATCTCTTCAAAAGTATTTTGCATTCAGCAGTTGTAATGGCATATTCTCGTCTCCTAACAGCATGTTAATATTACAAAAACAAAATCAAAAATCAAACGGGTGTAAATCCTTCCCTTTTCAGGAGTGACTACCTTGTCGTAAATTCGCAATTGCAAATTTAAAACATGTATTATTTCTGCGGCAGAGGCTTCTTGGATTATTTCAAAAGCCATCCCGGAATTGCTGATTAACATTCATGTTTTTTGATTCCTGATCACTCACGTTAACGACATGAATCTTTCTGTAGATTGCTGAGCGGTCAATGCCTAGTATCCGCGCGGCTTTCTTACGCATCCACTACAATGATTAAAAATATTATGAACATACTTACTACAGATTCAAAAAGCTAAGTGTCGTATTTCCGTATGATACTTCATTTAATTGATAGCTATAGCTTATCAATCATTCTTAATCGTTAATTATCACATCAGATTAACTATAGTATAATTCTTTTAAAGATAATTGGGAATACAAAGATAATTGCAGATAAATAGATGAATAAGAGGAACGGATAAGTTAATCAATGATTGATTCTACTCTAAAAAGTACCATTTTGTCTTTTCGGATGCTATATATTGTGAACGTAATCTCTTGCACTATATGCAGACTACTAATAATAAAAAAAGGTTTTCGCACTAAAAACATGATCATGTTTGCTCTGTACCATAAGCGTACTGGCGAGGATAAGGGATTTAAAAGAAAGGAGAGTGTATACGATGTCGTGGAGGATAATTCCTTTGGAACTAGGCCGTCTGAGTGTGTTTACCAAGGTTTTGGCATGGGATGAAAATTTAAACAATGAAGAGGATACAACGAGAACACAAGTGCCCCTAATCGGTTGGCTACTCATCAATGACCAAACCGGAGAGAAGATATTGGTTGATACTGGGGGAGGCGAGGATGAGGAATTTGGGACAAAATATCATAACCCGCTAACCTGTAAAACAGAAAATCATCTAGATGTAGCCTTAAAGAAGTTCAACACAACCGTAGATGAAATAAAAACAGTGATTTTGACCCATCTGCATTGGGATCATGCCTGGGGTGTCTTCAAATTTCCTCAAGCAAAAGTAATCATACAGAAAACCGAATTACAGTATGCTGTGGCCCCGGATGCCAAATTTGTTCGAGTATATGAGTTGGATCTTCCGCACCAGATTCCATATTTCATGAGATATTTCAATCAGATTCAAACGGTTTCCGGTGATGTGAGTTTTGCAGATGGAATTAAGTTATTGTTTCTACCTGGACATTCAGCTGGTTCACAGGGTGTGATGGTTGATACAAGTAATGGCAAATATATAATTCCAGGTGACTTAGTTAATATAAAGAAGAATTGGGAAGAAAATCTTCCACCAGGAATTCACAATGATCTTGAGACTTGCTATGCGAGTATGAAAAAGTTACGGGAGATAGCAGCTGAAAATAAGGCAACCGTACTGTACGATCATGATATTGCTGCGTTTGAACAATTAAAACATATGCTTTAAAAGACAAATGAAGAGTTGTTCATGCTGAGTATCTTCGTTGATAGGAACCTAGGATTACTATTGATGAATTTATATGGATAAAACGAGTTTGTATTAATAACAGAAAGGTGGTTTTATGGTGCGATAATTTTAGCTCTCCTAAATGGGCGGCCGACAAATAGGAGAGCGATTATCAATATTAAACTAACTACACATATAAAGGTGCGAATCTGTGATTTGAAAGTTTAAAAATAAGTAGTGAGCGCTCATTCTTCAAATGTAGAGGAGGTAATTTATGAACACACAACTTGAAGGTAAAACCGTATCTGGAATTTCCCAGAACCTAAAACTGACTAATACTCATTACTTTGTAATTATTTGTACGGCTCTGGGATTTCTTGTTGACTCGCTTGATTTGTATATCGTAGCTTATGCAATGCCTTTTATGGTTACTGAATGGAATATTGATGCCGTTACCAATGGTGTTTTAGCTTCAGCTGGTATCTGGGGTGCGCTTATTGGATCTTTATCATGGGGACCTATTTCAGACAAAATAGGACGAAAATGGTCGCTCGTTCTAACAATAGCTGGATTCTCAGTACTTACCGGAGCAATTTATTTCACAACGAATACAACACAATTTATGGCCATTCGCTTTGCATCCGGCTTCTTCTTAGGTGGAGCAATACCGATCGCAGGTGTTTTTACCTCGGAAATTGCTCCTTTTGCAATTCGGGGAAAATTAACATCTGTCTTAGGTTGTTTTTTTCCAGCCGGTTTATTGTGCGCTTCGCTGATATCGCTTTTTATTGCCCCGATTTTTGGTTGGAGAGCGATGTTTATCGTTGGCGCGTTGCCCGTTATCTTAGCAGTTGTATGTATCAAATTACCTGAGTCACCACTTTGGCTGGCTGCTAAAGGGCGTCAGGAAGAGGCGATTGCAGTATTAAGGCGATTAGGCGCAAGTGAAGAAGATTTAAATCAGGTAATTCTTGAAAAAGCAAAGGATGAGCAAGAGAAAAAAACAAAGAAAGTTTCCGCAGCAGTACTTTTTGGACCTAAATATAGAAAACGCTTTGCTTTTACGACTTCTTTCTATTTCTTTACGAATCTGGCCTACTTTGGGTTTGCTATGTGGTTACCGTCCCTTTTAAATACCGTATATGGGATACCTAAAACTGAAACATTCAAGCTTACCCTGGCAGTTGCGTGTGTGGCCATATTAGGCAGAGCCTATTTAGCCTGGGCGATTGAAAAGTTTGGACGCAAGTCGATGGTTTATGTGGGTTATGGCGTAGCCGGAGCGGCTTGCATAATGCTGATGTTCGTTCAAAATTTAACTCTCTTAATAGCTATCCTTATTATTATGCCTTTCTTTTATGAGCAAGGTGCAGGACTCACCGTATCATGGGTTCCAGAATTCTACCCGCCAGAAATAAGGGCTACGGCCAATGCCTGGTCAAACTCGGCAGGAAGAATTAGTTCAGCCTGCGCCCCGATCATCTTTGGCTTTATTATATCAACGGGTGCAGTTTTTGGAATTTATTTAGTGATGGCGGGATGTTTCTGGTTGTTATGCCTATTGTCTAAAACCATAGGTATTGAAACAAAAGGCAAAACAATTGAAGAAATTGAAGCAGCATAGCGTTTTTTAAGTTCAGCTGTTTCCGGGAGCATTGTTTAATGCTCCCGGGATAAGCTGAAAAATATGCATAATATTTTTTACGAAAGGATGATTATGAAAATGAAGAGGAGAGTTTTAACAGAGAAAATAGCTGTTATAGGAGTCGATGGTTTCGAGCCAAAGCTAGCAAAAAAGTTCCTGGATCAAGGTAAAATGCCCAATTTGCAAAAGTTTATAGACAAAGGTTCGTGCCGGGAAGATCTCGTTTTATTGGGGGCGATGCCTACCGTTACACCGACGCTGTGGACAACAATATCTACCGGTGCCTATCCGGGAACCCACGGCATCACTTGCTTCTTTGGGCACAATCATGGTCAGTTGGATAGTGTGGTATATAATTTGGACTCCAGACGTTCTAAAGCTGAACCGTTGTGGAATATTTTAGCTGAAGAGGCTAACAAAAGAACACTAGTATGGCATTGGCCGGGTAGCGCATGGCCTCCTACTTCAGATAGTCCCAATCTTCATGTTGTTGAAGGTACTCAGCCCCAGACCATTAATACTGGAATTGCTGGTGTAGATATTTCTAAAATAGTAGTTGCTTCAGACAAATTTGAAGAAGCGCAATTCTTGCCAAATACTTCTACTATTACGCCTGGCGCCGGTTGTATTATTGAGAATGTGGAAGAATTACTTGAAGATGATGGGGAGTCTAGTTATTTAAGAGCAGCCATATCAAGCGGAGCAAAAGTTATAAAAAATATTGTTACTTGTGAAGAAGAAAATGAAATACATGTATTGGCCAAAATGATTGCTGATACTGTAAAGTCCCCGATTAAGGAAGTTGTAGGTTGGGCTAAAGCACCTGACGGTGCTAAGGAATTTACGATTACCTTGGGAAAAGGCTTGGAACGCCGCCCGGCGTTGCTTTTACAAAACGAACAAGGTATTTATGATTCGGTTGAAGTCTATAAATCAAAGAAAGACTTAGAGCCTATTGTGATCATTGAAGGAGGAAAATCGGTTTATGACGTGGTTGATACCATCAAGAATGACCAAGGGGAAAATATTGTATGTAATAGAAATTACCATGTCTTAACGATTAAGCCTGACGGTTCTGAAGTCACCATGCTGATAGGCATGGCCTTAGATGTGAGCCGGGATGATTTATTTCATCCAAAGAATTTGTACAAGGAAGTTATAGATAATATCGGGTATGTTCCTAACAGACCGGTAATTAATGGTGCTAACGAAATACTTGTAGACAAAGTATTTATTCCGACCTGGGACCACTATTGTGAGTGGCAGGCAGATTGTTTGACATATTTTATGAAAAACAATAAGTATGATGTCATTTATTCTCATTTGCACAATGTTGATAATGGCGGGCATCTGTTCTGGCATTTTGCTAAGCACCAGGAGAAGTGGAATAATAATGAAGAAGCATACCAGGGATTTATAGAGAGAATGTATATTCAAACAGATAACTATCTGGGAAGATTTCTGCCTTATTTAGATGAGGGTTGGACCATAATTGTCACTTCGGATCATGGCTTGAGTTGTCAGGAAAATCTTGGCGTGGAATTAGGCGAGGCAGGCGGAATCACTACACCGGTAATGGAAGAACTTGGTTATGTTAAAATAATTACGGATGAAAACGGCAATCACGAATTTGACTGGGCGAATACCAAAGCGGTGGCCAGCCGTGGTAATTATATTTATCTCAACTTAATTGGACGAGATGAGCACGGAATCGTTGATCCTAAAGACCAATACGATTTGGAAACACAAATTATTTCCGATTTATATTCTTACCGCGATCCCAAAACTGGTAAACGGGTTGTGGCACTGGCAATGCGTAATAAGGATGCTGCACTTCTTGGTATGAGTGGACCAGAGTGTGGCGATATAATCTATTTCACAGAAGAGTCCTTCAATGTTATTCACGCAGACTCTTTATCAACCCAAAATGGATATGCAGACACATCTCTTTCACCTATTTTTGTTGCAGCCGGGCCAGGGATTAAACAAGGTTATAAAACTGAACGGTTAATTCGTCAAGTAGATATTGCACCTACTATGGCTTTCCTGAGCGGCGTTCGTTTACCGGCTCAGAATGAGGGATCTCCTGTGCATCAAATTCTTACGGAAGAGATTTAATAGGTTTGAAAAAATAGGCAAAACATTGGAAGAAAATTATTAATGCAGTCTTGTTGGGGGGAGATCTTATAATCCTCCCCCTATTTTTTCTAATTAAACCAGATCTCGTTTGAAGGAAAAATATGGGGAGGAAGATAGCATGGAAATAAAATACCTGTCGGGCTTGATTGAAGTTTTGCCGGCTATTAAAGAAATCCTAGGAGAGGATATATCGATTGCAGTAGCGGATATTTTGGAAAAAAAGTACATTGCCTCGGTAGGATGTGAGAAATTTAGATCTGATAAATTTAGAGAATATAATATTGAAGTGGGGGGGACTTTTGATATTAAGTCCCGGCGGCTTTCCCTGGCAGTAGAAAGAGAGAAAGAACAATTGACGTCTTTGCTTCCCGCGACATATTACGGATTTTCGGTCAGGCAGACGCAGACGCCAGTTATCGATGAAAAAGGCGAAGTAGTGGCTATTGTAACTTTCTACAAGAGCATAGATATGGAAACTAAAATAGAAGGAATATCCTCGAATGTTTTAACATCTATGGAACAATTAAATGCCGGTATGGAGGAAATCGCCTCCAGTACACAGCAGCTTTCCTTATTTCTTAAGGAGACTATTGATTTCATTACCCAAACTGATGAGAAACTACAGGAGATTGACGGAATAATTAAAGGAATTGATAGTATTTCTGTTCAATCCAACTTGTTGGCCTTAAATGCGGCTATCGAAGCGGCCAGAGCAGGGGATGCCGGAAGGGGATTTGGTGTAGTAGCCAAAGAAATGGGCAACCTCTCTAATTCGAGCAAGAGTTCGGCGGTAAAGGTAGCCAAGTCTCTTTTAGAAATGAAAAAAGCCATTGAGACTATTGAGAATCAAATTAGCCAAACAAGCCTGAATTATGAAAATCAGGCTGCCGCTATTGAAGAGATTGCTGCAACAACCGATGAAGTTGTCGGAGTGACGAAACAACTGTCAGAACTGGCAAAACTTGATACGATTGAAGAGACAATCGCCTTTCACCGGTACGATTAAATAGGATAAAAGATACAACCCTAAGCAAAAATCAATAGGAGGTTTGAAATATATGTCCTTACAACCATTAAATTCTAATAGTTTTGAGAAAATCATCTATGATGACGGGGAATCTTGCCTTGTAGTATTCTCAAGAAAAGATTGTCACGTGTGTAAAGAAGTTGTTCCTATCTTAGAGGAATTAGCCCCTAAGTATGATGGTAAATTCGGTTTTTATTATGTCGATGTAGAAGAGCAGAAGCCTTTATTCCAAAGATTCTCGCTTAAAGGGGTTCCTCAGATTCTTTTCTTCAAAGATGGAGAATATCAAGGAAAACTGGCGGGCGCTGTGGATGATGAGAAAGTAAGTGATAAGATTACGGAAGTTCTTGAATCGTAAATAAATCTTAAAAAAGGTTGTTGAGAATAATGGCAGACATAATGAACAACTACGATTTAATCATTATAGGTGGGGGCCCTGCAGGACTCACGGCGGCAATCTATGGAGGAAGAGCCAGGCTTAAAACGTTAGTTATTAATAAAGGCACTTTAGGCGGACAAGTAAATACCACCCGCGAAATTGTCAACTATCCTGGATTCATACAAACGGGCGGTTCAGGACTGATGAAAATGTTTAAAACACATGCTGAAACCTTTGGAGTTGAGTTTTTAAAGGACGAAGTCAATGATGTGGATTTTTCGCAAGAGGAAAAAATGATTAGGGTAAAAAAAGGCAAAGAATTCTCTGCTAAAGCCGTTCTAATTGCTTGCGGTTGTGAGCCAAGGCTATTGAATATTCCTGGTGAAAAAAGACTAAGGGGGAGCGGAGTAGCGTATTGCGCCACCTGTGATGCCGAATTTTTTGAAGGGGAAGATGTCGTTGTGGTGGGCAGCGGTGATCAGGCCATTGAAGAAGGAATGTATATCACCAAATTTGCCCGCAAAGTTACTGTCATTGTTCTGCACGATGAAGGAATTATGGATTGCAATAAAGTCAGTGCAGAAAAAGCATTTCAAAACGACAAGATGGAGTTTATCTGGAACTCAACGATTGAAGAGGTTTTGGGAAAAGACAATGTTGAAGGAGTTAAAATCAAAAATTTAAAAACAGGCGAGTCCAGCGAGCTTATCTGTCAGGGTGTCTTCTTCTTTGTAGGAATGGTCCCCTCAACCCATTTCCTTAAAGAAAGCGGAGTTGAGATGGATCAAAGAGGTTACATTCCTGTCAATGATTTGATGGAAACCAATGTTGAAGGCGTTTATGCGGTTGGAGACAACCGGATTAAATATTTAAGGCAAGTGGTTTCGGCAGCTGGGGATGGAGCAACAGCGGCTGTCGCCGCTGAGCGGTATATTGAAGAATTAAATTCCTTTAATATTAACGTTTTGGAATGTGATAAGAAAGTACTCCTACTTTTCCTCGATGCCTTAAATAATAAGAGCTTGGAATTCAGTACTTTATTAGAAGAAGTAAATCGAGAGTTGAATGAACGTTACAAGGTTGTCAAAGTTGATATGGCCACCAAGAAAAATCAGGCTAAAAAATATTGGATTGAAAATGTGCCTTCTGTTTTGGTCTTAGATAAGGGACAAGAAATTAAAAGGCTGAAATGTTCGTTGAATAGAGAGAATTTAAAATCACAGTTAATATAGTTGCGCTGTCATCTATAATAAAAATCGAGTAGGAGCTGAATACAATAACTATTTAGCTCCTACTCGATTTATTTGCTAGTTCAACTACAGCACCTTAAACTAAAAATGCAACAGCCTACTTCGATTCATTATAAAAATTAATGAATTTCTGGATCATCGCATTGTCCTTATTGTCTTTATGAATCAAGATACCAATCCGGCAGTTGATCTTATCCCGGATCGGGGTTGTTACCAGACCGTCCAAAATCCTGGGGAACAACTTTGCTTGTCTGGCTGCACCTAAGGTGATATGCTGGCCTTTCTGTAAGATGTCATAGAAGGTAAATAAGTTACTGACAGAAAATTTTATGTTCTCTAAACCATACTGGGCAAATATATCTTCCAAAGGTGATGGAGAATGGCTTGTAGGTTTATAGATGATCAACGGTTCCCTGCTTAATGCTTTAAGAGAGATACTCTTAAAGCATTGTTTGGCAAAACGACTATCCTTGTGGGAATATACCACAAATTTAAATTTTCTCATCGGAAAGTAACACAGTTCATCAGTAATCAATTTATTATACAAATTATCGACCAGCATGATAATTCCCACATATTCCTTATTTTGGCGGACTTGATTAATGATCTCCGGCATTCCCATTTCCTGATAACTGATATTGATGTTCGGATATTCACTGGTAAATCTATTAATCACGGTAGAATTACTGTCACCGGCAATATTTGCCGGACAAAGGATGGTTAACTTTCCCTTCATGTTATGACGTGTTTTGTTATCATCAGCAAAAGCCTGGAACATCTGTTTTTGATCATGGATTACGTTCTGAGCCCATGCCAATACTTGCTTGCCATGTTCTGTCAAAGTGATTCCGCGGTTCGTCCTTTCAAAGAGCTTGGTAGCAAAATAGCGTTCCGTTGCCGCCATCATCTTGCTCAGATTGGCTTGTGTTAAATGGAGGTTTTTACTGGCTTTGTTGATGGACTGGCAGCGAGCAACCTCGATAAAATACCGTAAGTATTCAATTCTCATCCAAAAACCTCCTGTTCCGCCAGATACCATATTTTTAACGCATTGTATACTTATTGTATCAGAAAATGTAGGAAAAGGTTATAACATTTTAGATATAACCAAACCAATTTTCACAACATATTCGTGTCTACACGCCAAGTATACAGTGTTATATAGTTACATTAGAAGACGAATCAAAATACTTTATTTTAAGTCTTAGGGGGTTTATCATGGAACAAAAAGCATTAACACAGAAAGTAATCGTACTCGGCGTAGATGGGTTTGATCCAAAATTAGCCAAGAAATTCATGGACCAGGGAAAAATGCCGGCCTTAAAAGAATTTACCATCAAAGGGTCTGCCAGAGAAGACTTAGTACTTCTGGGCGCAATGCCAACTGTTACACCTCCGCTATGGACAACCCTGGCGACAGGTGCTTACCCCGGAACACATGGTATTACCTGCTTTTTTGCGTCTGATCCTGTGAATATTGACACAATGTATTATAACTTGGATTCCCGAAAATCCAAAGCCGAGCCTTTGTGGAACGTCTTTGCCGAGGAAACCGGCAAAAAAACCTTAGTCTGGCACTGGCCCGGTTCTTCCTGGCCGCCGACATCTGAAAGCCCGAATCTCCATGTTGTTGACGGCACACAGCCTTCTGGGATCAATAATGGAATTCCTTTCTTGGATCTCTTAAAAGTGGTCACTGGCTCTGAGAAAATTGCGGACAGCGAATATCTGCCGAATACCTCCCATGTTGCCCCGGGGCAAGGCTGTATTATTGACAATGCAGCAGACCTCATGGACGAAGGCGGCGAAGCAGAAACGTCCGTTTTTCGTAAAGTTATTGCCGCTGGTAATAATGCCAAAGGCTTCCAATTCAGCATCACAGAAGAAGAAGAGTGTGAAATCGAAGCTCTGGGCAGCATGGTTTGCGATACCATTAAATCCGCTATCAAATCTGCAGAGGGATGGGCCCAAGCACCAGACGGTGCCAAGGAATTTGTTTTCTTTGTATCGAATGGTCTGGAACGACGCCCTGCTCTGATTGTGAAAAACGAACAAGGCATCTATGATTCAGTGCAGTTCTATAAATCCAAAAAAGAGATCACTCCCTATCTCACTCTGAAAAGAGGGGAAATCCGGTTTGACGTCAGCGACACTGTCAAAAATGATGAGGGGGAAGACGTTGCCTGCAACCGTAATTATCAGCTGCTGGATCTGGCTGATGACGGATCAAAATTTAATATCATTATCAACAATGCTGCTCAGGTCGGGCGTGATGATTACTTCCATCCCAAAAGCTTATACCAAGAGGTTGTAGAAAACATTGGCAATGTTCCAGTGAACTTCCGCGTCAACGGCTCTAATGAAATTTTAGTGCGTGAAACCATGATTCCCTCCTGGGAACATTACTGTAATTGGCAAGCAAAATGCCTAACCTATTTTATGGAGAACAATCAATACGATATTATTTTCTCTCATCTTCATAATCTCGATGGAGTAGGGCATTATTTCTGGCATTATGCCTGCAACCAGGAGGAATGGAAGGAAAACAATGAGATTTCCTACCAACAATTCCAGGAAGACGTATACTGCCAGACGGATCGTTATCTGAGTAAATTCCTGCCTTTCCTGGATCAAGGCTGGACCATGATCATCACTTCGGATCATGGTTTGATTACCCAAGAATATCATGGTGTCATTCTCGGCGAAATTCATGGCGTGAATGTTCCGGTTTTGGCCGAGTTAGGCTATACCGTCATGGTCAAAGATGAGAACGGCAATGATACCAAAGAAATTGACTGGACCAAAACCAGGGCCATCGCCATCCGTGGTGACCATATCTATATCAATCTTAAAGGACGTAACCCTCACGGCATTGTGGATCCGGCAGACAAATATGAACTGGAGACACAAATTATCTCCGATTTGTATAGCTACCGCGATCCCCGCAGCGGCCGCCGGGCGATTTCTGTGGCTGTACGCAATAGAGATGCTGTCCACTTCGGGATGAGCGGTCAGGAATGCGGTGATATTATCTATTTCACCGAAGAAGGCTTCAATAAAATTCACGCCGATTCGCTATCCACCCAATGCGGGTACGCAGATACTTCGGTTTCGCCAATCTTTGTGGCTGCCGGCCCCGGCATCAAAGAAAATTGTGTCACAGAACGTGTCATCAGACAGGTGGATGTTGTTCCCACGATAGCAGCCATTACCGGCGTCAGAATGCCCGCCCAATGCGAAGGTGCTCCGGTATATCAAATTATTACTGAATAAAACCTTACGCGTTAATTATACGAAGGAGTCGGAAGTATGTCATTACGACAATTAGATGCAATTACTTTTGAAGAAAAGATCTATGGTAACGAGGAAACCTGCTTGATTATTTTTTCCAGAAAGAGCTGTCACGTTTGTAAACAAGTTGTGCCGGTTTTGGAAGAATTACAACCGAAATATGAAGGCAAATTTGGTTTCTATTATGTGGATACAGAAGAAAACATCAGTTTATTTCAACGATTCTCCTTAAAAGGGGTGCCGCAGATTCTCTACTTCGACAGCGGCGAATTCCGTGGCAAACAAGCCGGTCTCGTTGATGAGGAAAAAGTTGAAGGAAAAATTGCTACAATCCTGGAAGCGTAAGCGAAGAGAGGTTGAATGGAAATGGAAGACGCCAAGCAATCTTATGACCTGATCGTCATTGGCGGCGGGCCTGCCGGCCTGTCTGCAGCGATTTATGGTGGCAGAGCAAAACTCAGGACGCTTCTCATTAATAAAGGAGCACTTGGGGGAATGGTGGATACCACCCGGGAGATCGTGAATTATCCGGGAACGATCAATGTCAGCGGTCCCGATCTCATGCGTGATTTTATCAAACATGCCGAAAGCTTTGGCGTTACGTTTCTAAAAGATGAGGTTGTCAGCACAGATTTTGCCCATGATAGAAAAAAGGTGACGACGAAGAAAAAGAAAGAGTTCTCTGCCAAGGCGGTGATAATTGCTGCCGGTAATGAACCGAGACTGCTTAACATCCCTGGGGAAAAGGAACTCCAAGGCAGCGGCGTCGCCTATTGCGCAACCTGTGATGCCGAATTTTTCGAAGGAGAAGATGTCGTTGTCATCGGCAGCGGAGACCAGGCCATCGAAGAAGGGATGTATATCGCCAAGTTTGCGCGAAAAGTTACCATTATTGTACTTCATGACGAGGGAATTCTGGATTGCAATAAAGTCAGTGCCGAACGGGCGCTAAGTCATGAAAAGATGGAATTTATCTGGAACTCCACGATTGAAGAAGTCCTGGGCGTGGGCGAAGACAGCGTCGAAGCGGTAATAATCAGAAATATCAAAACGGGTAAGTCTACCGAACTTGCCTGCCAGGGTGTATTTTTCTTTGTAGGCATGATTCCTTCCACCCGCTTTTTGCAAGCAAGTGGATTAGAGATGGACTCAAGAGGATATATTCCTGTCAATGAACAAATGGAAACCAATCTGGAAGGCGTTTATGCTGTAGGAGACAATCGGATCAAATATCTGAGACAAGTGGTTACGGCAGCAAGTGATGGCGCAACTGCAGCAGTGGCAGCTGAAAGATACATCGAAGAACAGGATGACTTTCATATGAACGTATTGCAAAGTCAGAAAAAGGTATTACTACTCTTCTTTGATGCTTTTAATCAAGAGAGCCTGGAACTCAGTGCCTTACTGGAAGAGGTAAACCTGGACCTGCCGGAAAATTACAGAATCGTCAAGATCGATATGGCCACCAAGAAAAATTTAGCCCGTAAATATCAGATCGAAAAGGTGCCGTCCGTCCTGTTATTGGACAAAGGACTAGAAATCAAACGCTTGGATTGTTACCTCGATAAAGATAAACTAAAATCTCAATTGTGACAAATCACTGGACAAGGGTTAATTATCTGAAAAATAGTCATAATATTTTGAAATGTGCGCGTGGTTAAGAAAACATTAATGCCTAAGGGAAAGGAGATTCCTGGAGTGCGGACATTGAAAGGGAAATACGCGGTAGTGACCGGAGCAGGTAAGGGGATAGGCCCGCTATCGCCAAACGCTTCATGGAAGATGAGAATGGCCCACAGATTTTTATTCTTTCCTTAAAAGCTGGCGGAATTGGACTCAACCTCACTCGTGCCAACCATGTGATTCATTTCGACCGATGGTGGAAT
>Ga0209643_1002237_pt1 | contig 13283 bp, 12 predicted proteins | sample AutmiccBRH37_all_FD_187383 | JGI IMG/M metagenome (GOLD analysis project Ga0209643, IMG submission 187383) | Deep subsurface microbial communities from Mt. Terri, Switzerland - Autotrophic microbial communities BRH/37_all (SPAdes) (version 2) | ecosystem: Environmental > Aquatic > Deep... | reverse complement strand
GAATTCAGAAAAGGAAGAAAAATGAAACGCTGGTCGGCTATGGCGAAAACTTTTACCCGAATTGGGAAAGATATTGTGATGGCGGTAAAAGAAAGCGGTCCAAATCCAGAAGCCAATTCACGTTTAAGAGCAGTCATCCAAAACGCCAAGGCAGCCAATATGCCTAAAGAAAATGTTGAGCGCGCCATTAAAAAAGCGACTGATAAAGACACTGCCAACTATAAAGAAGTGCTGTTTGAAGGCTACGCGCCACACGGAATTGCACTCGTAATTGAAACCGCTACCGACAATAATAACAGAACCGTCGCCAACGTGAGAGCGGCTTTTAATAAATGCAACGGAAACTTCGGAACATCAGGTTCTGTTGTTTTTATGTTCGACCATACGTGCAATTTTTTGATAAAAGCGGAAGATCTTAAAATGGATTTGGAAGAGTTTGAACTGGAACTGATCGACTTTAATGTAGAAGAAGTTTTTGAGGATGAAGACGGAATTCTGATTTATGCGCCGTTTGAACAATTTGGAGCCATCCAAAAATATTTGGAGGAAAATAATATCGAAATTCTTTCCTCAGGTTTTGAAAGAATTCCCACCACCACCACCAAGCTTTCTGAAGAAGAACAAGCAGATGTTGAAAAATTATTGGAACGTTTGGAAGACGATGATGATGTTCAAAACGTGTATCACTCAATGGAAATGAATTGATGATGCAATTATTTGGCAAAAAATCTTCGGAATTAAAACAGGGAATACATCAAGAAATTATTTGTCCGAACTGTCATTCAAAAAATACCACAAAAGTTACCGTAACCGGCGTTTATAAACACCTTTTTCACATTCCGTTTCTGTCAGGCGGAAAGTTGGGATCTTCCGTTTGCACAAATTGCAACCATACCTTTGAATTGCCAAAAATGCCAATGGACATCAAATTGGCTTATTATGAATTGAAAGAAACCGCCAAAACACCAATTTGGTTTTATTCAGGTTTAATTGGCATTAAAGTGCTGGTTTTGGTTAAAATTTTCAGTAGGTATTTTTAAAAAGCCAGAAGTCCGGAGACCGAAGTCCGGAGTTTATTTTATAAAAATCTCAATGTTTTTGCCCTGTCGATTTTGTTGGTTTCCGTTTCCGTAAATTTTTCTAAAAAACAGATTTCCTTAGGAATTTCATAGATTGAAAGTGATTTTAACTGCTGAATCTTATTTAACAAACCTTCATTCTTAATTCCTTCAATAATTAAAATCAATTTCTCGCCGAGAATTTCATCTTTTTTTCCAGATACAAAAAAACGGTTTTCTATTATTGCTGCTAGTTTTTCTTCAATCTGCTCAGGAATTAACTTTATGCCACCAGAATTTATCACGTTATCAATTCTTCCCAGCCATTTAAATTCTGTTGATGAAATGACTTCAATCAAATCATTGGTAATTACTTTTTCTTCTGAAATTGTTGGCGCATCAATCACCAAACAGCCTCTATCATCGACAGAAATTTGAATGTTTGGAAGAATTTTAAAATTAGATTTCTCTACTGCATCCGCAAAAACGTTAAGCTTTTTAACGGCAATGTGCGTGATGGTTTCCGTCATTCCGTAAGTGGCGAAAATTTCGGTTTTTACTTTTTGAATTTTGCTTAACAACTCATTTGAAACCGTTCCGCCGCCAACAATCAGTTTTTTTATTTTATGGATATCAGGCAAAGAATTGTGCAATTGCATAGGAACCATCGCCGAAAAATCGTAGTTTTTATCACTGTTTTTTAGCAGATTTGAAGTTGGTTCCAAAATATCCAAATGCCAGCCCAACGTTAGCGCCCTAACCAGCATCATTTTCCCGGCAATATAATTTGGCGACATACATAACAACGCCGTAGTGTTTTCCTGCAAATTAAAATAGTCACCCGTTGCTTTGGCGCTATTAATCATATGGAATTTTTGAAGCTGGATGATTTTAGGATTTCCCGTAGAACCAGAAGTTTTTACTTCAACAAAAGCTGTCGCATCAAACCAATTCGTTAAAAATTCAGCCACTTCCACAGAAATTTCTTTGGAAAAATCAATCATTTCTTCTTCAGAACTAAATGATTTTCCCTGTAATTTAAACGCGCTATGAAATGTATTGTTTTTCAATGGTTTAATGGTAATCGTTTATTTGTTTAAACGTTTAATTGTGTTATTGTTAACCAAAAGATGAATTTATCTATCCAACATTTTTCTTTCATTATAATTCCCCCTTCGGGGGATAGGGGGCTATAAACTCATCTTCCTTAAATTCTATCGGTTTAAATATGTGGCCGAACAATTTTTCTTTCCAGTTTGTCCAACCGTATTTTTTTGAAAACAATAACAAAATTAATGGATACAAAATAAATACCGGCACAAACATTTCCCAATCAATAGAAGGTTCAGAAATATCCACCATCAAAGCATCGGTTTGAAAGACCGTCCAGTTTGTGGTAACCAAAACTGCCGCAACAATATTGTTTGACGCGTGAAAACCCAAAGCCAATTCTGTGCCTTCATCCATCAAGGTAAAAATTCCCAACACCAAACCTGTTCCAATATAATACACCATTGTAAACCAGCCCAATTTCTCCACTTCCGGATTTAAACCGTGCAACAAACCAAATATTGCGGATGTTAAAATGAGCGCCACAAACGAATTTTTAAACCATGTTCCAAAACCTTGCATTAAATAACCTCGAAACAACAATTCTTCCATGCTAGTTTGGATGGGCAGAAACAAGAAAGATATCAGCAATAAAATAAAAAACGGAATGGGTTTAAAATTCCAAACATAATCTTCGGGCGCCATAAAATAGCCAATAGTCACCATAATTAATCCCACAATTCCCCAAACGATAAACGCATAAAAAAATCGTCCCCAATCTACTTTTTCCCTGCTGGTAATGAGGGTCACTATTTTTCTTTTATGAAACAATTTTATACCTAAAAACAAGGACAGCAATCCGAACAAAAAAGTAACAATAATCAATAAAAGATACAAATTTGCATTGATTCCTAAACCGGAAAAGCTATTGCTGGCGGACAGCATAAAAGTTCCCGCATCGTCTGCATAAATGTAGGCAACTAATGATATAGGGATGATTCCCACAATTTGCCAGCCAAAGAACAGAAACATTAAAGTGAATAAGTAAGCAGTCCACTCGTTATCTCCCTTATAAGCTTGTTGAATAAATTTCATCGTTAAATTTTAAAATTCCATTTTTTATTATTGTTATAAAGCAAATTTTCACCTTTTACCTCTAGCGGACTTTCAAAATTATTGGTAAATAAACTTCCGGTTCCCAAGCCTTGCGGTAGTTTATTTTTTAAGGTGTAGGTCCACTGTGCAATGGCATTTAAACCGATATTACTTTCCAAAGCCGAGGTAATCCACCAGCCGGTATTTTGTGTTTCAGCCAGTTGAATCCATTCGGCACTACCTTTAAAACCGCCCACCAAACTGGGTTTCAGAATAATGTATTGTGGTTTTATTGTTTGTAGGATTTCCTGCTTGTCTGTTACATTAAAAACACCTATTAATTCTTCATCCAACGCAATTGGAATGGGTGTTTTTGCGCATAATTGGGCCATTTCATCAATTTGACCCTGTTTTATGGGCTGTTCAATGGAATGAATTTCCAAATCAGACAATCTTTTTAATTTTTCCATAGCTTCTGACGGAAGAAAACCGCCGTTTGCATCAACGCGCAGTTCAATTTCTGCGGAAGAAAATTCATTTCTGATGCTTTTCAACAAAGAAATTTCCGTTTCAAAATCGATGGAGCCTATTTTCAATTTTAAGGTTGAAAAACCCGCTTTAATTTTTTCAGAAATTTGCTGTTTCATAAAAGCTTCGCTTCCCATCCAAATCAACCCGTTTATTTTTATGGAATCTTCAGATTTGATAAATTTCGAAGGATACAATTCATAAGGATTTTCTCTTTTTAATGATAAAAATGCCTGTTCCAATCCGAATTGGATGGAGGGGAATTCAATAAGTTCAGCAAGTAATTCATCAATATTTTTATTGATATTTTCGCAAAGCCAAGCCAATTTTTCTTCATAATCTGGTCTGTCATCGGAGCTTAAACCTTTAAAAACAGCGCATTCACCATAACCCACTTTATTTCCATCAACCAATTTCAAAAAATAGGTTTCCTTGGTGCGCAAAACACCTCGCGAGGTACCGCTAGCCTGTTTAAAGTTTAAGATATATTTTTGAAAAAATGCGTTCATTCATTTTATTAAACGCGAAAGATACAAAATTTGAAAATTTATTTTATATTGGCATAAGAAATTAAAACTGTTTTATGGAGCTGCCTCAAATACCAAATTTGATTTATTACGCGATTCCTTTTTTTATTGTAACAGTGATTATTGAAGGCATTGCTATTTTCAAAAAAAATCCTGAAGGCTATAACATTAAAGACACTTTCGCCTCTTTATCAATGGGCGTTGGCAATGTATTGTTTAATTTGTTAAGCAAATTAATCGTGGTTTTTGTAATCACTTTTTTATACGAAAATTTTAGGTTGGCCACCATTCCATTTACTTGGTGGGCTTGGTTGTTGATTTTGTTTGCAGACGATTTTTGTTATTATTGGGCGCACAGAATCGGACACGAAAGTCGGTTTTTTTGGGCATCCCACATCATTCATCATTCCTCCCAAAAGTACAATTTAAGCACCGCTTTGCGCCAGACCTGGACTGGCGGATTTTTCAGTTTTGTATTTTATTTGGCCTTGCCATTTTTGGGTTTTCATCCGTTGATGATTTTTACGCAGATGGCTGTCAGTTTAATTTACCAATATTGGATACATACCGAATTAATCTACAAAATGCCCCGTTGGTTTGAAGCTGTTTTTAATACACCATCACATCACCGGGTTCATCACGGTTCAAATCCGTTGTATCTGGACAGAAATTACGCGGGAATTCTCATTATTTGGGATAGAATATTTGGCACTTTTCAACCCGAATTAAAGGAAGAAAAGGTTATTTACGGATTGCATGCAAACATCAACACTTACAATCCCCTAAAAATTGCATTTCACGAATGGGTTGATGTTTTTAAAGACGCCTCTTCAGCAAAAACTTCTTTTGTAAACAAACTTGGCTATTTTATTAAACCGCCGGGTTGGAAACACGACGGCTCAGGCTTGCTTTCTGAAGATTTAAGAAAAGAATGGCTAATGAACCAGCAAATTAATGCTGACATAAAACAAAATTAGCACTGCAATTTGCTTTTCTATAATTTTAAACTGCCGCCAATTTCAAGCAAAATCAGCTCTTTTTTTGCTTTGGCAAACTTTTCAAAAGCTTTTTTATGATTTATTTTTATTGGTTCGAAAGTGTCAAAATGAACGCCCAACACTTTATTGCAGCCCAAAAACTTGGTCGCTATAATGGCTTCATCTAAACCCATCGTGAAATTATCACCTATCGGCAAAATCGCCAAATCGAGTTCTCCAATCACTTGGGGAATTAATTTCATATCGTACGTTAAAGCGGTATCACCGGAAATATAGATGCGGTGATGGCTGGTTTCTATGACAAAACCACCCGGTTGCCCTCCATAACTTCCGTCGGGAAAAGAACTGGAATGAACGGCATTTGTATAATGCACGGTTCCAAAATCGAATTTCCATTTTCCGCCGTGGTTCATTGGATGCCCCTTAATTCCTTTGCTTTCAAAATAAGTGACGATTTCAAAATTAGAAATAATGGTGGCTTTGGTGCGTTTTGCGATGGCTTCAACATCCATAATATGATCCTGATGCGCGTGTGTGATTAAAATATAATTGGCCTGTAATTTATTGATGTCAATGTTTTTTGCCAATTCATTTCCTGTAATAAAGGGATCAATTAACAGTGTTTTGTCTTTTGTTTCGATACTTAAACTTGAGTGGCCTAAAAAGGTGATTTTCATAATGGGAAGTTTGTTAGATGATATTGCAATTTAATAAAATAAATCCATAAAAAAACCACGAAAAACGAATTTTCCGTGGTTTCAAACAAACAAATATTAAAGCTTATGAATTAAAATTGATACTTGAGGTAGGCAGTAAAATTTCTGCCCGTTTCATAAATATGGCCTGCGGATGTATTTGAATTTTGATAAGAATAATTTAAATGTTCATAATAGTTCTTGTCAAAAATATTCAACACCGCAAATCCGATTGAAAAATTGGTAAAAGCGGTTATTCCGGCTCTTAAATCCAGTGTACCGAAACCTGGCGTTTCTTCTTCCATAAATGATGCAGAAACTCGGTCTTGTTTTGCCACCAATCTCGAATTTAACGCAAACCAAAATTTATTTTCTTCAAACTTAACACCCAAATTTGCCATTAAAGGCGGAATTTGCGCCAAAGGCTCGTCCAAATCTTCATTTTGGGCACGCGTATAAGAAAGTTCAGAAGTAAATGACAATTTATCTGTTGCACTCACCTTAAAATTAAACTCAAATCCGGTTTGTGAAGCTTTATCAATATTGACAAATTGTTTCGCATAAACCGGTGGGGTAGTCGGCATAAATTTTCTTGGAATATTGGTGTTCACCACGCCATAAATATAGTCCTGCAAAAAAGAATGAAATACCGAAGCGCCCACTTCAAAAGCTTCAAATTTCTTTAAAACCGACATTTCAACCTGGTAATTAATTTCGGGTTTCAAATTAGGGTTTCCGACATATTCATAAGGATCCACACCAACATTAAAATGATTGATAAAACGTTCGGTCATTGATGCCGTTCTAATTCCCCTTCCAACGGCAAATTGTGTTTGAAATCCGTTTTTTTGATATTTTACAGAAGCATTTCCGCCGATATTCACTTCCGATTCGTCCTTAATTTCGCCGCCATACAACGCTTCAAAATCGGGCGCAGGATCATTTAGCTTTGCTGAAATAAAATCGGCCCTGATGCCAGCCGTAATTGTGGTATAATCTGTAATTTTTATTTTTTCTTCTGCAAAAATACCAATATCATTTACGTCGGCATCCTGCCAAATTTTATCCACAAAAGTTTTGGGTGCTGGCAAAACATTGCCATTCATTATTTTTACAATGCGCGTTCTGTCTCCTTTTCTATTGAGTAAATTGGCATCAACGCCGGCAAATAATTTTGAATTTTCAGAAGTATTAAATACCATTTCGGCTTTACCACCGTAAGAAAAAGATTCCACAGGCGATTTTGCATCGGTTGCCAAAAAGGTTGGTCGATTTTCGTTGGTCATTAGATGATCCACATACGAGTAAAAAGCCTTAAACGTAAAACTGCTTATTTTTTCAGAAATATTGTCGAATTTATAATCAACTCCTGCCAATAAACTGTCATCGTATGGTGAATCCATCGGCAAACCGGCGTGCTCAATATTTCGCGCAAAAGATTGTCGCCAGCTGAACTGCAATCGTTGGTTATCGGTTGGATTTACACCCACCTTAACGGAATAATCTGTTGTTCTGAAGGATGATTGCACCTCATCTCCATTTCCGTCGGTATAATCGCCGAAATCACGATAAGAACCATTCAACTGAACATCAAATTTCTTGGCTACATACACCAATGATGCGCCATTTACCATATTTTGGCCGTTGGTTTCATAACCGCCTTCAACACTTCCGTGGAAACCAAGTTCGTTTTTTGATGGATTTTTGGAAACCAAATTGATAATTCCACCAAAATTTTGTCCGAACCGAACCGTAAAAGGACCTTTTACAATTTCAATTTTTTCAATTTCCTCCGGAATTACGTGCGTTGTGATTGGATCCATCCGGCTCGGACAAGCATTGTGAATTTTCATTCCGCCATCATATTGAACATTTAACTGCTCCTGTTTAAAGGAACGAAAAACAGGTTCAGAAGCATAAGCACCGCGCTTTACGATGGCAAAACCCGGAATGTCTTTAAACAAGTGACCAACGCTTCGAGGCTGGCTGACCCTTTTTTCGATATCATTGATGATAACAGACTGGGAAATGTCTCGCAACGGATTGGCATCCACAATAATTTCACTTAAATCTATTTGAGCCGACTGCATTTTAACCAATAGTTCGTTTTGTAAATCCACAACAATGGTTTTAAAACTGATGTGTGAAATTTCGGCTTTATCACCGTCTTCAGCCTGAACAAAAAATTCGCCATTAGCATTGGAAACGGTCACCGATTTATTTTTAAGCATTTTAATGGTTGCATATTCTATGGGATTATTCGTTTCTTCCGAAACAATTTTCCCTTTTATCACAGCAGTTTGCGAATAAGCTGTTGCAACACTAAACATGACTAATAAGATTAGTATAATATTATTTTTCATTTGATAATTTCGTTTTGATATTTGTTTTTAAACCCAATGATTTTTCCGAATTTATATTTAAAATATATTCGGAATTAGCCCAAGATTAATCTTTACCAAAAAATTGATATTGATGAAAATTTAAGCTTTAAATAATTTGTTATTTACTTGATATGTAATACATTAAATATTTATAAATCCATCAGAACCCTAATTGGCCACTAATTCAAGATTTTATAAATACAGCGAACTAAGCGCTGATTAAAGCACTAAAATTTCAAGAAATAAATTAAATAAAAAGCGTAACTGATAAAATTAGGAAACGAATTGTGGCGGTTTCAATAAAGACTGATAGAAATCTTGTGAAGTGTATTTATTAACAAAAAATCTATGGGTATAAACTTCTTCGAAATTTTTCAGAGAATAGGAAAATTGATCTAAAGGTGAAACTGGGTACTTTTCAAAATCAATTTGGGGAATGGTAGATTTATGGTCGTGATTGTCGTGATTTGCTTTGTTTATCTGTTTTTCCAAATAGCATTTACCATTACATTCTAAATAAGGTTTGTCCCTATTCTCGCATAGTACATTGGCAATATAATCATAATTGGCATAATACTCTATAATTGGAACCAGCGGACGAACCATGGCCAATAAATAAAGCAGGTAAAAAAATATGCCAAAAAATTGATTTTTCATTTATCAATTATATACAAGACAAATGTATCTTTTATTTTTGAATTTCAAGGTGACAAAAGTCACTTTATGCCGCTAATAATGTTCCCAAACCAAATAATATTGCAAACAAAAAAGTACTGAGTGCCAATTTTTTTAATTCAGGATCCAAAAGTATGGGTCTTTTATTGCGAACCACCACCAAAAAATGCTTTCCAATGGGAATATAGGCCAGTAAAAATAAGAATTGATGCCAAGATTTGTAGTAAATAAATGAATATGCTCCGGCAAACAAAAAAGAAGCAATCAACAAATAATAATGATAATATTTGGCGAACTCTACGCCTATTTTAACCACAATGGTGTTTTTGCCAGATTTTGCATCGGACACACTATCGCGCATATTGTTTAAATTTAACACGCCAATACTCAAAAATCCAATGGAAAAGGCCGGTAAAAAAATGGTAAGGTCCAATTGTTTTGTGAACAAATAATAACTGCCGCAAACACTCAACAATCCGAAAAACAGGAATACAAAGAAATCGCCAAATCCGCTATAACCATAAGCTTTTTTTCCAACGGTATATTTTACGGCGGCTGCAATGCTTGCAATTCCCAACACAAAAAATACCAATAAGTTTACAAAATCATCTTTACCAAAAGCAGTATAAATAAGAAAAATGGCAATAACCAAAGTAATAGCACTCGTTATTTTAATGGTTTTCAACAATTGTTCCGGTGAAATTTCACCGCTTTGGATGGCGCGTTTAGGACCAATTCGATCGTCATTGTCGGTTCCTTTTACACCATCGCCATAATCGTTGGCAAAGTTTGAAATAATTTGAAAACCAACTGTGGTTAACAATGCCAGAGAACAAATTAACCAATTAAAATAACCATGAGATGCCGCCAAAAAACTGCCTACAATAATCCCTGAAACGGACAATGGAAGGGTTCTTAAACGGGCTGCTTTCACATAGACTTTAAACATTGTGCAATTTTTTCAATAGCTATTTGTCAGGAAATTTATAAATCATCAGCGTTGGCAATTAATTCGGCAATGTCCATCACCTCAACGCTATGTTCTTCATTTTTTGCTTTTATGCCGTCGGTGATCATCGTATTGCAAAACGGACAACCAGTGGCAATAATATTTGGTTTTGTTTCTAATGCCTCTTCTGTGCGTTCAACATTGATCTCTTTATTTCCTTTTTCAGCATCCTTAAACATTTGCGCTCCACCGGCACCACAACAAAGTCCGTTGGTTTTACAACGTTTCATTTCTACCAACTCCGCCTCCAATTTCTCAATCAACAAACGTGGCGCTTCATAAATATCATTTGAACGGCCCAAATAACAAGGATCGTGAAAAGTAATTCGTTTTCCTCTAAATTTTCCTCCTTCGATGGTGATTTTTCCTTCATCCAACAAAGATTTCAAAAATTCTGTATGGTGCAAAACTTCGTATTTACCTCCGAGTTCAGGATATTCATTTTTTAAGGTGTTGAAACAATGGGGACAAGCAGTCACTATTTTTTTGACTTCATAAGCATTCAAAACCTCAATATTGGTCATCGCCTGCATTTGAAACAAAAATTCATTTCCGGCTCTTTTGGCAGGATCACCCGTACAACTTTCTTCTGTACCCAAAACGGCAAATTGCACATTTGCCTTGTTTAAAATTTTTACAAAAGCTTTCGTGATTTTTTTTGCTCTGTCGTCAAAACTCCCGGCACATCCAACCCAAAACAACACATCTGGTTGTATTCCTTGCGCGGTCATTTCAGCCATTGTAGGTACATTCATAAGTCTGCTTTTTTATATATTTATTTATTCGTGCTGACCATCGTCAAACACTTGAATAGTCACTTCTTTGTTGATTAAATCGGTAAATTTACCGCGGTAACGTGTTGCTTTCACCAAATGATTGTCGATCCAGTGATAATTTCCGCCTCTTGGTTTTCCCATCACCATTCCGTGATATTTGAATCCGTGCTTTTTAAGCCAAGTTTCGGTAATTTCACGATGCGCTTCTGTTCTTGAGGTAAAAAAGAAAATAATATGGCCTTCATCATACCATTTATTCAACGTTTTAATGGCATCAGGATAAGCTTCAGCCGTAACCATGCGTTCTGGTTCTTCATTTGGAATATCTTCTCCAACAGTGCCGTCGATATCAATCAAATAATTTTTGATTCCTTCAGGTAAAATTGGGCTGATATGCAGTCCTGCTTCAACTTTTTCGTGCAATAATTTTTCTACATCCTCATTTTTCATGATAAAAGATTTTTATATTTTTAGTTAGTAATTTATTCGTCTTTCCAGTTAAGTCGGTCCATTTGGTTGTATTGCCAAGGAGCGCCGTTGTTTTCAATATTCGTCATCATACCGTTCAATTCTGTTGGTGCGGCAGATTGTTCCATCACCAAATAGCGGCGTAAATCGATAATAATTGAAAGCGGATCAATGTTTACCGGACATTCTTCAACGCAGGCATTGCAACTTGTGCAGGCCCATATTTCTTCAGCCGTGATATAATCGTTTAACAATTGTTTACCATCATCCATAAATTTGCCATTTTTATCGATGTTTTTTCCAACCTCTTCCAATCGGTCTCTGGTTTTCATCATAATGGCGCGCGGAGACAACTCTTTTCCGGTGATATTTGCCGGACAAGCAGCAGTGCATCTTCCGCATTCGGTACAGGTATACGCATTCATTAATTGCACCCAATTCAAATCGGGTACATCACTTGCCCCAAATTTTTCAGGCGGGGCGGCATTTTCATCAGGCGCCGCATAAGGATCAGCACTTGGGTCCATCATTAATTTAACCTCATTGGTCACAGCTTCTAGGTTTGTAAACTGGCCTTTTGGTTTTAAATTTGCAAAATACGTGTTTGGAAAAGCCAACAATATGTGCAGGTGTTTGGAATAGTACAAGTAATTTAAGAATATTAAAATACCAATAATGTGCAACCACCAAGCTATTCTTTCGATAACAGATACAACACCGAAACTGGATTCTTGAAATAAAATAGCAATGTATTGGCTTATTGGATTCCCGATATTTAAATTTTGAAAATGATTGTCGGTGGCATTCATTAAAAGGAATAACGACATTAAAACCATTTCGAAATATAAAATATTCAACGCATCATTTTTAGGCCAGCCTTTCATTTCCTTATTCCAGAAACGCGGAATTTGCAATACCATTCTGCGCATCCAAAAGATGATTACGGATGCCAATACTAAAAGTGCCAATATTTCAAAAGAACCAATCAGAAAACTATAAAAACCACCTAAAACAGAAAAAACGCGATGCGTTCCAAAAAGTCCGTCAATAATGATCTCCAGCACTTCAACGTTGATAATGATAAAACCTGCGTAAACAATAATATGTAAAACACCGGCAATTGGGCGTTTAACCATTTTTGATTGCCCAAAAGCAATTTTCAACATATTTTGAAAACGCTCTTTGGGTAAATCGGACCTGTCAATATTTTTGCCGAGCTTTATATTCCTGACAATTTTTTTGCTGTTTTTCACAAAAAACCCAATTCCGATTATTAAAAGAATTGCAAATGCGATGTTATCGATATAATTCATACATTTTGGTTTTTTGCTGTTTTAAATTTTTTATCGCTGGTTCACTGATTTTTATTTTTCTGTCTCAATCTCAGGTTCAGCGATGTAACCCTTATCCTTTTTTCCGAATAAGGAAAAGTGAACAAAACGCTTGGGATTTAATTTCATTTCACGCAACAACTCGTCCAATTCTTTTGAAGCACTTGTAAGGTTATTGTACATCTCTTCATCCTTCAGTAATTTACCCAAAGTTCCTTTGCCCGATTCTGCATTTGCTAAAATACCGTTTAAACTATTCACGGTAGTTTCCAGATTTTTAATGGTTGTGCCCAAATTTGAATTTGCCAAAGAATCTGAAAGTTTTGCAAAATTACTGGTCATTAACTCGGCATTGGTCATTGTATTCCCAATTTTAACTTTATTGGTCGCCACCATTTCATTCACTGATTTTGAGATGGCATTAAAGTTTGAAATTGTGGCATTTAATTCAGCAATGCTCGATTTTAGGTTTTCCCTCGTTTTGGCATCCATAATTTCATTGATGCCAACCAATACAGAATCGGCGCTCACGACAGCGTTTTCGACTTTTTCGAAAAGTGGTTTTAAGTTTTCGGAAACGGAAGTAATCACATCGGCTTCTGTTTCGCCTTTTAAATAATCACCGGGTTTTGCTATTTCGCCTTCATAGGACGGCACAAGCGCCAAAGATTTTCCGCCCATCAAACTGG
>Ga0209643_1002236_pt1 | contig 13287 bp, 8 predicted proteins | sample AutmiccBRH37_all_FD_187383 | JGI IMG/M metagenome (GOLD analysis project Ga0209643, IMG submission 187383) | Deep subsurface microbial communities from Mt. Terri, Switzerland - Autotrophic microbial communities BRH/37_all (SPAdes) (version 2) | ecosystem: Environmental > Aquatic > Deep subsurface... | reverse complement strand
TCTTGGTCTCCATGTCTTAAGTTTGACTAAGCCTACTTTCTTGCCTCGCGCGCGCTCGGCATCGACAAATTGGCGGACTGTACTAACTATGGATCCCATTGCTACGATAGCATGCTCGGCATCTTCCATCTTATAAGTTTCCAAGTTGCCGATAACATTTCTGCCAAATTCAACTTGAAACTCTTTAGCCACTTGAGGTATGAAAGTTAATGCTTTTTCCATGGCTTCATTCTGACGATATTTATAGTCCATATAAAAGTCAGGGCTGGTTACTGTATTAACTCCCTGAGGGTTTTCGACATCCAAGGCCGGCATTCTCTTAAGCGGAAGGAATTTTGTTACTTTATCCGCTGCTGGAATCTCAACTTCTTCAGAAGTGTGGGACTGGATATATCCTTCATAGTTTACCATCACAGGAGTTCTTAGTTCTTCTGCTATTCTGAATGCTTGAATAGTACTGTCAAGTACTTCCTGGTTATTCTCGCAGAACAGTTGTATCCAACCGCTTGCCCCTTGCGATACTGCATCCCCTTGTTCAGGGAAACGACTATGGGGGGCCGAAAGTGCTCTGTTTGCTACCGCCATAACGATAGGTTGTCTTAATCCGGCAGCATGGTAGACTACCTCTGTCATAAGTAGTAGTCCTTGAGAATTGGTTACGGTATAACTACGCGCACCCGCTAAAGATGCTCCTAAAACTGCCGCTAAGGCACTGTGGTCAGATTCAACTCGGATAAATTGACAATTAAGTTCTCCATCATCTATATATTTACTTAGTCTTTCCATTGCTGGGAAAGCCGGAGTAATCGGATAATAGGATAGGACTTCTATGTTAGCTAGCTTAGCTCCGAGTGCCGCTGCTTCGCTACCTGTCATCAATACTTTGCTCATCTCTTAACCTCCTTTACCCCAAATACTCCCATCACTCCTGTGTATTCGGGTACCATTACTATTCCGTCGCTTTCATTTGCACAGATTCCACATCCTTTACAGATATGCAAATCGATTGCAACTTCTTCTCCATCGATGGAAATGGCTCCATCAGGACAAAATAGGACTACTTCTCTATTAACATTCTTGGATTCTTTAACTTCCGGGCGATATTCTCTCCAGGAAGGTGCTGCAGATATCTCTACTATGCTGCCTGGAACTGCTGTTGGAACAACCGGTAATTCTTTTGCCATTTTATTCTTCACCTCCTCGATCTAATATAATGCAAGTATCATGCCAACATTAAGAATATTGTTAATTTGATATAATTGCGAAATTATTTATATTGAATAAACTTCAGTGAATACGATAGATTTATTAGTTATTAGTACAAAAAAGTAATTAATTTTACAGATACAGCAATTTGTTTTCCACTTTTGTCTTTAGGCCAGTGTTTCAGATATTAAACGCATTCGTTTCATGATGTATTGTGTTTCATAATTTAACGAAACGCATCCTCCTCTTTATTTCCAATTAGGAAAAAGAAAAACCCACTCCTAAATGTCCCGAATGATCAAGACTTAGAGTGGGGCAGATATTACTGAACAACTTAATCCTGCAACTTTCTCCAGAGGGTTGTTCTACTTATGCCTAAACGACGAGCAGCTTCTGCTTTATTACCTCCACATTCCCGCAAAACATTTTGGATGACATGTTTTTCTACGGAGCTGATCCGTTTATCAAGAATACCAGCATCTGCATCATTGTGACTGATCGAAGATTCGTTAGATAATCCTAAGACATCCTCCTCTTCTTCAAGAAGCAAAGCGTTAGATACATCATGGAAGTCAATCTCGCCTTTCCAAGGCCTCATACCTAGTCTCTCCATAGCATTACGCAATTCTCTTATATTTCCTGGCCAACTATAATTCAGGAGTATTTTTTCCGCTTCCGGGGTAAATTTTCCGGGAGGTTTTCCTCTGCGTGAACAGAACTCTCCTAAAAATTGATAAGCGATGGCTACTATATCTTTATCCCTATCTTTCAGTGGCGGAATCTTCAAAGATAAGACATTAAGTCTATAGTATAGATCTTCACGAAATTCTTGGCTTTCTACCATCTTTCTCAGGTCACGATGAGTGGCAGCGATTAAACGAACATTAACAGGTACAATGCTGCTGTCTCCAAGGCGCATTACTTCACCCTGCTCTATAACTCTGAGAAGCCTGGCCTGCAGCATGGGTGACATTTCTCCGACCTCATCCAAAAAGAGGGTTCCTCCATGTGCCATCTCAAACATTCCAGCTTTACCTCCCTTACGAGCCCCGGTGAAAGCACCCTCTACATAGCCAAATAATTCACTTTCCAAGAGGCTTTCCGGTAAAGCAGCACAGTTTATAGCCACAAATGGTTCATTCCTTCTTTTGCTAGCATTATGCACCGCATGAGCGAACATTTCTTTACCTGATCCTGTCTGACCATAAATAAGAATGGTAGAGTCTACCCCTGAATACTCTTTAGCTAAATTGATAACTTGGATTAGGGTAGCACTTTTGCCAGTTATATCTTGGAATTGATATTTAGCTACTAACCCTCTTTCAGAGAGCTGTCTCCGTACTTTACTCTCCAATTTTTGCAGTCTATCAATCTGCTGAAAAGTTGATACAACTCCCTCAACACGGTTATCCACCATAATCGGGACCCTATTAGCCACAACCTTGGAACTGCCAATTTCTAAGAATTCTCCAATTTCAGGCTGTGCTGTATCGAGAAGTCTATGACAATGGGCTTTAGGAATAACCTCGGTAATAAAACGCCCCAGTGCGTTTTCTGCTTTCCATCCAGAAAGCTGTTCAGCAACTCTGTTAAACGCCGTTATCTTCCCTGTTTCATCGAGAGCAATGATCCCGTCGTAAGTAAAGTTGAGGATTGCTTTTAGCTGCTCGGCTTTTCTTTTTTCCTGTTTACGTACGGTGTTAACTCTTCTAGCTTCAGCAATCGCTCTGCGTACTGCATCATAACCTGAAGTTATGACTACTGATTTCATACCTTGCTGTCGTGCTTCATTGGCCATGGCAACCTTGCCTATGACGATCTCAACACCATGCTCTTTAAGATATTCAACCCCTTTGTTGATATCATCCAATTCATTACTACAGGTATATTTAATTATCTCGTCTTCAACTATCTCTTCAAAAGTGTTGACCCCGAAGATAACATCTTCAACATCTACAATCCCTACTTTACCTCCAATTTTCTTAGCCTGGTAGTAGGCACGTGCGATATCATATCCGCCTATGGAAACATCCACAACCGGAAGTTCTATTCCTGAATTCCTAATCTTTGAGGTAGTGACTCCACGGGTGATTATAACCTGATACCCTTTCTTCTCTGCACTCCAAGCCTGTTCAACCGCTTCATCCATTCTGGCGATAACTATCGTCACATCATCGCCATCACATACTTCGCGGGCAAATTGAGCTAATTCCGGATAAGTTGCCAAAAATAGAATTTCAGACATATGCTCACCTCCAATTACCAGTTCCTTTTCGTTCTCCAAAATTCAGGAATGAAGAGAATCAAAATGGTATATAGTTCAAGACGTCCAAGAAGCATCAACCAGCTGAGAATGAATTTACCAAAAGAAGAGATATCTTGATAAGTTGATAGGGGCCCCGCGATGCCAAATGCCGGTCCAACATTGCCTAGACATGCTATAGTAGCCCCCATAGCTTCGAAAGGCTCAAGTCCGGTAGCCGCTAAGAGGATGGAACCGAAGACAAATATAAAAATGTAAAGGAAAAAGAATCTAACAACCCTCTGCAAGATAAAGGGTTCTATCGCCTTGTCCTGAACTTCTATATTAATTACTAATCGAGGATGGATAGCCTGTTTAATGTTGGCCCAGCCCATCTTAACTAGTAAAACCAGCCTGCCAACTTTCAATCCCCCAGTAGTAGAAGCTGCACATCCCCCGCTAAACATCAAAAAGAATAAAAGCATCTTGCTTAGACTTGGCCATGTATCATAATCGGTAATAAAAAAGCCTGTTGTTGTAATGATTGTTGTAACCTCGAACATTGCATGTCTTAATGCCAGATTCCATTCATACTCTCCTTGAAAAACAAGGGCTCCTGCAACCACCAGTATAGATGAGAGAATCATAAAAAGATATACTTTCAGTTCGGTATTGCGAAGGACATTGATACTTCCTTTACGCCAATAATTAATGTAAATAGTAAAATTAACTCCGGATATAATCATAAAAGTAACCATAATGAGTTCGATTGTAAAACTATTGAAATAACCTATATTAGTATCCTTAGTAGAGAATCCACCTGTCGCCATATTGGAGAAAGCATGATTAACTGCATCAAAGGGAGTCATCCCCGCAATCATAAGAAGTATTATTTCCAAGATAGTAAGTCCTACATAGATACCCCAGAGTGTAAGGGCTGTATCACGAATTCTGGGCATCACTTTTTCATTGGTTGGTCCTGGCACTTCTGCTTTAAAAAGATGAACTGCCCCAATTCCGATGTTGGGAAGCAGCACAATAAACAAGACGATAATACCCATGCCGCCTAGCCAATGAGTCATACTGCGCCAAAACAGAATGCTCCTCGGCAAACCCTCAAGAGCCGTCAAGGCTGTTGCTCCCGTGGCTGTCAATCCTGAAGTGATTTCAAATAAAGCATCCATATAATCAGGAACTACTCCCGATATAAATAGAGGTAACGATCCCAAGATAACGGTTACGATCCATGAGGTCGCGACAATCGTTAAGCTTTCACGAACCCCCATCCGTCCTTCGGTACCTCCAGCAAAATGCAAAAATAACCCAAATACAATGGTGAGTAGCCCCACAATAGTAAAAGAACTAGCCGTAACTTCTTGGTAATAAAAAGCCATCCCAGCTGGTGCCAGCATTACTACACCATAAGCTATTAATAATCTTCCTAAGATAATTCTGAAAATCTTACTGTTCATCCGTATGTTTCTACCTTCCTTAGGGTCGGTTTATCTATCTGATTCACCATCTCTGAGAATATCTCCAAAATTCTGATTGGAGGAAGACCAGAAGTGCAAATAATTCTAGCCGACCAAGCAGCATGCAGGCAGATAGGACTACTTTTCCGAAAGCATTAATTGAAGCATAATTAGCGACTGGACCAACTACTCCAAACCCAGGCCCAACATTACCCAGGGTTGCTATAGATGCAGACATAGCATCGAACGGTTCGAGCCCTGTTGCCGCTAAGAGTAGGGATGAGACTACAAATATTGCGATGAACAAAAAAAAGTAGCGGGATATTCCGGTTAATACTGACGCATCAACCGATTTCTCCTGAACCACAATACTTGTTACTAAACGAGGATGTAATGATTGTTTAATTCCATTCCATCCTACCTTGACCAACAGGATTATCCTTATCAGTTTCAATCCTCCAGCGGTGGAACCCGCAGATCCTCCGATGAACATAAGAAAGAGTAAAATTGCTTTAGCCAGTCCTGGCCACTGATTGAAATCTGCTGTCACAAAACCCGTGGTTGTGGTGATAGAGACAACCTGAAATAGTGATTGACGTAAAGCAGTTCCCATATCAAATCCACTTTTCTGGACAAGGGTGATAACAATAATAGAAGTAGCTCCTAAGAGAAGAAGCATATATACCTTGAATTCCAGATCCAGCATAACATTTGACGGGCCACGACGCCACGCCTGAATATACAGATTAAAGTTCACCCCAGCCAAAACCATAAAGAAAACAATGATCAGCTCAATGGCTAAACTGTTATACTCCATAATACTGGCTGTCTTAGTAGAAAACCCGCCTGTTGCTAAAGTAGAAAAACTATGGTTAACGGCATCGAATAGTGACATCCCGGCAAATTTGAGAAACAATACCTCCAAAGAAGTGAGCCCCAGATATATCAGCCAGAGGACACGAGCTTCATCACGTATTTTAGGAAAAGCCTTTTGATTCATGGGACCCGGAACTTCGGTGTGAAAAAGATGAACTGCTCCCATACCAAATCTAGGAAGCAGAATTATAAATAATACTATAATACCTAATCCACCAAGCCAATGAGTTAAACTTCTCCAGAAAAGAATACTTTGGGGCAATATCTCCAAATTCGAGATTACGCTGGCTCCGGTAGTCGTAAAACCTGATGTTGTCTCAAATAAGGCATCAAAGAAATTAGTTACAGAACCAGAAGCATAAAAAGGAATCGCTCCGATAACTGAGGCCAGTATCCAGATACCGGCTACCACCATGAAGCCTTCTCGCACCCCCATTGAACTATCAATCCGTCCTCTTCTATACAGAAAAAATCCTAGAAGTAAAGTAAATAACCCCGTTAGAGCAAAAGACAATATTGTAGAGGATGAATCCTGGTAGTAATAGGCAACTATGATGGGAACTAACAATATCACTCCGTAGACCATAAGGAATCTTCCCGTTATAGCTTTCAATAAGGTTAGGTTCACTGCAGTTATGCTCCTCTAAAAGAATTTTTCCACTTTACTAATTATATCCGGAAGGGCAAAAACTACTATCCTATCCCCTTCTTGAAGAATGGACTCTCCGTTAGGAACATAAACATGATCATTGTGTACCACTGCTCCCACCAAGCAATTCCTCGGCAAGTTAGCATTTTTCAGTTTCTTGCCGATAATCTTGGATTTAGATGAGACAATCACTTCAATTGCCTGAGCCTTATCCCCTTCTAATAAGGAGACTGAGACAAATTTATTCTTTTTAACATAACTGAGGATCACGCTTGCTGTTAAAGTCCTAGGCGATAATACTACATCCACTCCCACTTTTTCCATTAGCGGGATATACTCCGTTTTCCCTACCCTAACGATAGTTTTTTGGGCTCCTATCTCCTTGGCCAGCAATGCTAGCAAAAGATTAAGTTTATCATCATCAGTCAGACACACAACAGCGTCTGCTTCTCCGACTCCCTCATCCAGTAATAAATCCATGTCAGTACCTTCTCCACAATAAACAGTACCTTTTTTTAAGGATTTTGCTACCAGGTGACAGCGATCAGAATTCTTATCAATAACCTTAACCGACATTCCCTGCTGTTCCAAGATATTGGCCAGGTTCCGCCCTACTCTCCCAGCTCCAATAATAACCACTCTCTTCACGGGAGTAAGTGTATCCCTAAATCTATTGGCTACTTCTTTAATATCCTCTGGTGCTCCAACAAAGAAAACATTATCATACGGTTTCAGTTCATCATAACCATGAGGAATTATCATTTTACCCAGTCTGAGGATACCAGCTATTAAAACATTGTACCCGAAATCAAGTTCTGTAATGGGTATATCGATAATATCACAATCAGGACGGATGCGAACTTCCAATAGCCTGACTTTACCGTTAGCAAAATCCTCGACATCCATAGCGGCAGGGATATTAAGAATCTTACTAATTTCCACTGCAGTTACGTACTCAGGGTTAATTGTTATATCGATCCCAATAGAAGCATGGAATTCTGCTTCTTCTTTCCCGATATAGTCCATATTCCGAACACGCGCTAATGTCTGACGAATCCCTGCCTGTTTTGCTACCATACAAACAACCATATTGACTTCATCACTATCCGTAACCGCTATCATAAGATCAGCCTTTTTGACGTCAGGGTTAGTTAAAACTCTAGGACTAGCCCCATTACCTTCAATCGTCATAACATCGAGGTTGTTTTGTATTATCTCACGCCGTGTCTCGTCCTCTTCTATCACTATTACATCATGATCTTCTTCAACCAGATATTTTGCAACACTGAAACCGACCTTCCCTGCACCAACTATTACTACACGCACCTTGATCCCTCCACAGTATTAACAATATTCTTGATTCAGGTAGGGTTTTTAATCTTATCTGAACCTTTAAGACTCCTTGCCATATATGGTATCAGCTTTTCTCGTTATCCTAGTGTTATTCCTTTGGTAACCTTATCTTGCCCGATTTAATATAATATTTCACGGGTTATAGACAAAACAATATACCAACTATGCTTTTTTTTCAATCCATTTTTATTAATTCTCACTATTTCATTTTTCTTTCTGCCAGCTTTGGATGACTTTTGCCATGCTGTTTATATGCTCGGCTAGAATATATAACCAATTAGCCAAATCGATTAAAGCATTTTGCCCTTCAGAAAGCCCTTCTTGGGATGGGACATCACAGGATGATATATTACTTTGCAATATATTATAATCTTTGATAATCCCTTTGTGATTCTCTATAACTTGGATAGCAACTGATATATCCCATTTATCTAGACAACGAAGAAAAGCTAGGTAATTCTCTGATACATTTACATACAGTTCCTCAAGTCTGATCCAATTGTTTTCGGCTATATATATGTTATTATGGTTTATCTTGAAACCTAGTAACGCTAGGCTCTCCAGGCTATGAGCAATATTTTCCAACTCTTTAGCAATAAGTAATAAGTCATGATTCTCTACAATTTGCTGTCGCGTCATACTTCTTCTTGAAAGTGCGTTTAAAAAGTTTGTGAGTTGAGTGTAATGCCAATCAACTTCTTTTCTCGCCAGTTGAATTTCCGAAATATAACGATTTTCCCCACCGGACATAACTCTAGGAATAATTTGAAGCATGCTATATAGGATCCTGTTTCCCAGCCAACGTATTTCTTGACTTGCTTGGTTAAGAGCCACGGTAGGCAATTCCAAGGATGCTTTAGTTATATAGATTAAACTGCGTTCCTGAGTCTTAATTTTATGTTGAGGAACAAACTTTATGAGTGCTTTAGCTAGTATACTATTTAATGGAAGGAAAATGATGACCATAAGAGCAGCTGAAAAAAGATGCGTATTAGCGACTTGCCGGGGCAGGTCTGCAGCCGACCACTCAATTAGCTTGGCAAAGTAAGGAAAAAATGGCAATAATAAAATTGCTGCGAATATTCGGTAGATACTGTTCGCAATAGCAACTCTTTTAGCATCTATCCTTTCAGCTCCCAGAGAAGAAATAAGAGTTGTCATAGTTCCACCAATATGCGCGCCCATAACTAAAGGGACAATTGCTTCAATAGTCAATAATCCCTGGCTGGATAAGGAAATGAGAATTGCGAGAAAGGCTGCACTGCTTTGCATCAAGGCTGTTAATACAATGCTGATCAGAATTCCTAAAACGGGTTGTTGCCCAAATTGAGAAAGAAAACTATACACCTCAGGAGAATTCTTTAAAGGCGCAAATGCCCCTGAAAGGTAAGCCATTCCTACAAATATGCAGCCGAATCCAATAAAAACCCGTCCTAAATTCTTAGCCACGGGAGTCTTGATTATAAGGTATAGTATAAAACCTATAAATAATAGAAAAAGTGCAATATCAAGAATGGGGAAGGAGATTAATTGAATGACCACTGAAGTTCCCACTGCAGAACCCAGGGAGACTCCAAGAGCTTGAACAAGGGTCATTAGACCAGCATTAACAAACTCCACCACCATAACGGTAGTGGCCGCACTACTCTGTAAAGCAACTGTCATTACTATCCCAAACAGAGTGGCAACCCAGCTTTTCTTTGTTAATGATGCTAAAATATTCTTTAATCTGTTGGCGGCCAGCCTCTGTAATCCATCAGAGGTAGTGCTCACTCCATAAAGGAACAAACCCAGGCCACCTAAGAAATGCATAACCATACTTATAGTTATCATATTTCCGGCCTCCGCTAATGCGCTATTAACCTAAACTATGTTAGCATGGGTATATCTGTACCCTTCTATACTATTAAATAGCCTTTCCAAGTTGGAAAGGCTATTTAGTTGGTTTTCCTCTTCTTAGAGTAGTCGGAGGTATTCCAAGCTCATCTCTATATTTAGCGATAGTACGCCTGGAAATCTCAATACCTGCTTGTTGAAATATATCCGTAAGATCCTTGTCAGATAGCGGTTTATTGGAATTTTCTTGAGCTATATGTTTCTTAATATCTTCCTTTATCTTTTCAGGCGTGACTTCTTGCTCCCGCCCTATACTCCCTGCAAAAAAACATTTAACACTATATAAGCCCCGGGGTGTCTGCACATATTTATTAGCTGCTACCCTGCTTACTGTCGATTCATGAATATTCAGTTCTTCTGCTATTTCTTTCATTGTTAATGGTTTGAGAGCTGTTACTCCTTCATCAAGAAAATCTTTTTGCCTTTTTACTATGGCCTCTAGAACTTCCTGAATGGTTACCCTTCTCAGCTCAATACTCTTGAGGAGGTTAACAGCAGAGGTAACCTTTTTTCTCACGTATTTCCTAAGTTCTTCATCCTCGTTTTCTAGTAATAGTTTTCTATATGTATCGTTGATACTAATCTTAGGAACGTCTCGTTCGTTTACCAGAATGAGATAGTCTTCCCCCACTTTTTTAATAACAGCATCCGGCACAATATATTTAAGAGGGTTATCTTTACTGATACGGCTTCCCGGCTTAGGATCAAGTAGTCTAAGCCATTCCCCCATCTCTCTTACTTCTTTCACTGAAACTTTCAGGGCAGTAGAAATTTTTTTATAGTGTCCAGAGGCTAAATCATCGAGATAATCAAGAATGTCTTCCAGCTGGGGAGGATGATTAGGAATAAGGAAAAATTGCAAAGCAAGACATTCTTTCAGGTTTCTGGCTCCTACTCCCGGGGGATCTAACTGTTGCACTATAGAGAGTGCCTTGCTTATATCGTTCTTAGAAATCTTCAGAGAGTCTGCAAGTTCATCGATTGCTGATGCAAGATAACCGTTATTATCTAGATTACCGATAAGATACTCAGCAGTATGAAAAAGTTCATCAGAAATTTTAGAACTATGCTGGATAAACCTCAGTTGTTCCATAAGGTATTCTTGCAGACTGCTATTATCCAGATATGGACTATTAAATTCAGGGAATTCTGTCTCTACCGCAGCACCTGCTGTCCAGTAATCTTTCTCCTCATTTAAAACTCCATCCACTATTTGATCTAACTTATGATCTTCTTTCTCCTCTTCAGCATTCTCTTCTGAGTCTTCAACGGCTTCAAGTAAAGGGTTTTCATTAAACTCATTTTCCACATAACTTACAAGTTCAAGAATGGAAAGCTGAAGTATTTCAATAGCCTGATAAACTTGCGGTGTCATAATAAGTTTATTTTGCTGTTCAAGATATAGTCCTTGTTTACTGCTCATACTTTCCCTCCTGTTCCGCGATTTCTATTTTGCCATTTCAAAGAATATCTTATTTTTTCGCTTGAATTTTTTCAGCAATCTCTTCAATTTTACGCAAACGATGATTTACACCACTTTTCCCAACTTTCGGGCAAAGCATCTCTCCTAGTTCTTTGAGAGAAGAATCAGGGAACTGGAGACGAATCTTTGCGATATCCTGTAGGTTCTCCGGTAGGGTTTTTATGCCTAAAGTCTGTTCAATTAGGCGGATGTTTTCTAATTGTCTCACAGCGGCATCCACTGTCTTCGTTAAATTAGCAGTCTCGCAATTAACAATTCTATTAACCTGATTACGCATACCTTTTAAAATTCTGATATTCTCGAATTCTAAAACAGCCTGATGTGCTCCTATCAAAGCAAGAAATTCAAAAATGTGGTTACTCTCTTTGAGATAAACTACATGGAATCTCTTGCGTGTGCTTACCTTAGCATTAAGCTTAAAGTTATTCAGTAAAGTGCTTATATCCTGAGCAAGAGTTGAATCATTAGTAATAATCTCTAAATGATAATTACCTTCCGGATTACTTATGGATCCTCCTGCCAGAAACGCACCTCTCAAATATGCTTTCTTGTCACAACGTGTTTTAACCAAGTTCTTATTTATCCCTGCTTGTATCTCACCATCTTGGTTAACAAGCCCGATCTTCTGTAAATCTTCTATTCCATGGGGATATATCTTCACCAAATATGAGTTATTCTTTTTCAAACGCAGCTTACGCCTTACAACGATATCTACTGGAAGTTTAAGCATATCCTTAGCTAAATTATAAATTTTCCGAGCTACTGTAGCATTCTCTGTAGTCACATTCAGCGAATACTTTTGATTACTACTGATTTGTAAGGTCCCATCCATCCTGATTAGAGATGCAAGCTCTGCTAAATCACAGCATCTCTTTATACCATGCAGCCTGGCAAGTTCCTCTTTGGTTGTTGTACTAAACGACATCCCTCTCACTCCGCTCAGAAAAAGTAGTGCTTTAGCTAGTATACTACCAAAACTTCTATAAAATCTAGAGTGTATTAATTTTACGATTTAATAAATAGGAATCTACCATAGCAATACGCTCATTGACTGGCTTCAGGCGGAAAAGAATTCTTAAGAGTTCTTTAGCCAGTTTTTCAGGGTTATGCCTAACCACTTCTCCTCCAGTATAAAAGCTGCTTTCATGATAATGAACCCCTAGATTTTCAACGGACTTAGCGTCTCCTGAAACTGGTTCTGCACCTTCAGCCTGATATCGCTCTCTAACTTCTGCTGGAAAATCATCTTTAGCTGCAACAACTACATCTACCAACCCCTGGCCTCCGTGCTCAATAATTACCTGAAGGTGCTCAGCAACCGTAAAATTATCAGTCTCTCCTGGTTCTGTCATGATATTGCACACATAAACACATGGGGCTTTGACTGTAGTTATCTTACTCCTTAGTCCTTCTATTAAAAGGTTTGGCAGAACACTGGTATACAGGCTGCCCGGTCCTAGAACTATCAAGTCAGCTTCCTCCACAGCCTTAAGAGCCTCCGGAAGCGGCTTACAATTCTGGGGAGCAACTTTTAGATGCTTAATCTTACCAGGTGTAGTCCTTATGGCTGTTTCTCCATTAATAGATCTGCCATCTTCGAAATACGCTTCTAAAGTTATTTGAGAAAGGGTCGAGGGATATACTTCACCACGTAAAGCAAATACTTTCCCTACTTGTTCAATACCCTTTTGAAAATCTCCAAACCTTCCAGCCAATCCAGCCAAAAAAAGATTCCCCAAACTATGCCCGGCAAAAACGCCATTATCAAACCGATAAGAAAAAAGATCTTCCATTATCTCTTCTTTCTCAGCCAGAGCCACCAAGCAACTTCGGACATCCCCTGGCGGCAAAATCCCAAGTTCCCGACGAAGGCGACCGGAACTACCACCATCATCTGCTACTGTTACGATTGCCGTAAGGTTACTGGTATATTCCTTAAGTCCTTTTAAAAGTGCCGAAAGACCCGTTCCTCCACCTACAACTACTATTTTAGGCCCTCTTTTTAGCTGACAGCGAGAGAACATCACATCAACTATTTTGTCTTCATTACCAGGTATTAAAATCGTAATTATAGACTTAAGCATCTTTTTAAATCCTACATAGATAAGGG
>Ga0209643_1002235_pt1 | contig 13288 bp, 12 predicted proteins | sample AutmiccBRH37_all_FD_187383 | JGI IMG/M metagenome (GOLD analysis project Ga0209643, IMG submission 187383) | Deep subsurface microbial communities from Mt. Terri, Switzerland - Autotrophic microbial communities BRH/37_all (SPAdes) (version 2) | ecosystem: Environmental > Aquatic > Deep... | reverse complement strand
GCCCGGCGATGGGGGAGCCCCCGCCTCATCGACCTGTCCGAAGGTGTGCTCGAGAAACTGCTCGCCAACGAGGACCTCCTCGCCCGGCTGCAGCAGATGGAGGACTTCCGCAATCTGCGCGAGGACGCTGGCAAGTTGCTCGCCAAGTCGAAAAAGGTCCGCGAGGGCAAGAAGGCCGCCAAGGAGAAGGGTGAGCCGGAAGACGACGAGACGAAGGCAGCGCGCAAAGCCAAGCGCGAGCAGGTGCAGACCCTGCGCAAGAAACTACTCAAGTTCCTCCAAGCCGTACCGGTGTTCATGTACCTCACCGATCATCGTGAGGAAGCCCTCGTCGACGTCATCAGAACGCTGGATCCCACATTGTTCGAGCGAGCCACCGGACTGACGCTGAAGGACTTCGATGCGCTCTCCGAGGTGGGGGTGTTCAACTCTGAGGTGATGGACCCCGCCATCTGGCAGTTCCGCCTCTTTGAGCACGCGAGCCTTGACTACTTGGGCCTGCATGAACACGAGGACGAGGACCGTGTGGGCGGTTGGGAGACGGTCGCCGACCTTGCCGACCTTGATGCGGGCTAAAACTACGCGGCTCGCTGCTGGGATGTGCTGCCGCTCAAGCGACTGATGGGGCCGGGACCGAGCGTGACGCTGCGCTTCAGCAACTCCTCCCGCGGACCGGACTGCCCTCTGGTGTCGCACTCGGCTAGTAAAATCGTATCTGCAAGGGAGAACCCCGATCGGCAACGCTCTGAGGGTGATTCTGAGCGGCAGGTCGGGGTTCATCGTCCTTGAGCAGACTCTTGAACTTTAGTGGTTTCAGCGTCACTTCGCGATCGGGCTTGTCTCGACTGCGGGATCTGCCTCCGTCTCCAACCAAGGGAGTACGCGATGGCTAAGCCCTCAAAGGCGGCCTTGACTAAGGCGGGAAAGACGCTTGCGTCCGACTCGTCAGGCAAGGCTGCCAAGTCGAAGGCCGGTAGCACGCTCGGTAAGGGCTAGAAGGGCGGGGGTCAGCGACTTCACTGCTGGCCCCCGTCTGCCCGTTCAAGCGGACTGCCCATGGAGACCGCTGTCGATTGTAGGGAACCATCGGATCTTCCAAGCGGACACTCGAGTCAGGATATCCAGGCGCGCTCCGGACTCAACGTCAACAGCACCGCCTGGAGAGATATCGTCAGGGTCGAGTGCCCCTTCAACGGTGAAACGCATGTCATATACATGATGAACACGTCAGACAGCGCCCCCAACACCTAGGTCAAGGGTGGCGGATTATGCGGATCTTCCGCGCCTCCTGTCACCCGCGCGTCGTATCGTCACCGTCATGGATGACGTCGAAGATTTCTTCAACTCAACCGTCCGGCACGCCCCTGCCGAATGGAAGCCGAAGGCCTCCCCAGTTGGCACTTTCGACACGTCAAAACGCCCGCGCGCGCTCGAGCGCTGGGACACCGAGGCCAACGCTGGGATCGACTTGTCTCAGGTGCCAACTTCCCTGTCGACCGTCGCGTGGTTCTGGCGGTGCCGCGACGGCCACCGGTGGCGCGAGACCCTTGCCTCCGTCTCGAAACGTGGTGCGTGGAAGCGGTACGACATTCCGTCGGCCGCCTGCCGTCGGTGCGTCCTGATCGCTCACGGGCCGCGCTGCCCCGAGGGCCACCTCGTCGACCGTGTCGACCACCTCAACGAACCGATCGCTTCTCACCTCTGCCGACAGTGCGATCCGGACGCCTTCGACACCCGGCGTGCCGATCAGGCGAAGGCTCGTGCAGCAAACAACCTGACCAGCAACCTCTGGAGTGCGGCCACAGACCCGCGACACATCGCGATGACAGGTCACGACCGTGACGCGTTGATTGCTTTCGAGAGGCGCGTCCGTGCCCGCCGCGCGCGGGGCGTTCGTTGGTGGAAGCCCGTTCCTCCGAAGAAGATCGTTTGGGATGCCCCGCTTGGCACCGTCGCCCCCAGTCGTCGCGAGGCGTGGACTGGCAAGGACGAACGCTCTCTCATCGCAGCCTGCGTTGACGCGGGGTTGCCGGTACGGACTGGGGTGACCGTCACGGTTCCCGACGTGTACTACCCGACCGGGGCTACCTGGCGGGCCACTCCCGACATCCTCATCGGTGACAGCCTCGTCATCGAAGTTGACCATCCGGCAGCACTGCGTGGCGGCCCCTCACGGAGAAGGGTTTCCTGCCGCAGACCTACAACGCGACGACGCGTACCGCGCGGCCGGCCTGACTGTCATCCGGGTTCGTCTCGGCGGGCTAGCGCCTGTGCCCGACTCGATCAACTTTATCCGAGGCAACTACGCGCGGGCGGTCGCGGCCGCCGTCATTACTTGCGCCGGTCAGATCGTCGACGGCGCTGACCCCGTGAGTTTTACCTCCGTCTCCGTCATCGACTAGCCCCGGCGTTGGCGGCTTCGGTGGGGGCCTTTGCCGGAGCCTGATCCAAGTCGAGGCGGGACCTCGTAGCAGCGCTCCCGGTCTAGCGAATGAGATTGTGCATGCCAAGTTCGCCGAGCACATGCAAGCCGAGGGCGTGACCCAACACCGCATCGTCGCAGCGGTGGGGGAGATGCTCTATGTGGCAGTGGAGGCCGCAACTTCGTCGGCATAGGCCAGATGACTGAGGCGCGCTGGTCCGGGCGCTTGTCCTCATCACGGCGACGGGTGCGTCGCTCGGACGGTGGGCGTCTGCTCGCAGGACCGTTGCCGCCATGCGGGGAGTCGCTGCTGTCTCTTCTGGTTGTCGAAGCGTCCGGCTCGTATCCGCGTTTCATCGACAGTCGGGGCCCACCTGCAGGTCGACTGCGGTTGTCATCCGGGGCGCGCGTCGGCCGGCCGAGCGAGTATCGAAGCAGTGGACTAACGTCGGGGAATGACGCGATTCCACACACCGTTCGAACGCCCTGTAGCCATGCCCGCCCGGCCCGCGCGCGCCGAGAGCACGGCGGTCAATTCGTTACCGACCGACTGTCGGCGCACACTCGAGGGCGCGAGAGTGCAAGCAGCGAGACGCCGAGCATGAAGCAACTGGAACTGGTTTTTGAGAACTGTTACGGGATCCCGGCGCTTCGGTGCACGCTCAACTTCAGGGGAGGCACACCGGGCGGTTCCATAGCGATCTACGCGGCAAACGGTTCGATGAAGTCCTCGTTTGCCCAGACCTTCGCCGATGTCGCCAACGGTTCGCCGTCGCGCGACCGAGTCGTCCCTTCGCGAGTCACGACCCGATCGATTAAGGATGAAACCGGGGTCGAGTTGGGGGCAGACGACGTCATCGTCTTCGATACTTACAACGAAAGTCTGGGTCCGACAGAGAAATCGGCCGTACTGCTCGTCGCTCCCGCGCTCCGGGCAGAGTTCGAGGCGCTGCACGCCGACGTTGATGAAGGTGTGAGCCGCTTGCTCACGGCCCTCAAAACGCAATCAAAGTCACGGAAGAACATGGAGGAAGAACTGTCGGTCGCTTTCACTGGCAGTGAAGGGAAACTCTCCAACGCACTCCTCGGACAAGAGATCGACATCAGAGCCATGGGCTCTGCGCCCTTTGCGGATCTCCCGTACGACACGGTCTTCAACGACCGCGTGCTTGAACTCCTCGAACGAGACGAAGTCCGTACGGCGATCGCCGAATACGTAACGAGGTACAACGAACTCCTCGACAAATCCGTGTACTTCCGCAGGGGGACCTTTAACTACTACAACGCGGGAACCGTGGCCAAGGCGCTCGACACAAACGGGTTCTTCTCCGCGAACCACAGGGTGACCTTGAGTGGCAGCGACGAGGTCGAGGTCTCGAACGTCAAGGAACTTGAGCAAGTAATCCAGCGCGAAAAGGATGAAATCGCAGAGGACCCGGAACTCCGCGCATCATTCGACAGAGTTGAGACCGAACTCAACCGACACGTTGATCTTCGGAAGTTCAAGGCCTTCATCTCGGATCATCCGGAGATACTGCCGGAACTAGCCGACATGAAGGCCTTCCGTGGTCGCGTATGGATGTCCTACCTCAAGGTTCATCTGGAACTCTATTTGGAGACCCTTCGGCGGTACCGCGAGGCTAGTGGTCGGATGCTTGCGATCCAAGAAGAGGCGAGGGGCCAGTCAACCCTTTGGGAGGGTATCGTCGAAGAGTTCAACGCTCGGTTCTTCGTGCCCTTCAAGTTGGAGGTGCGAAACCAGGTCGAAGTGATGTTGGGCCAAGACGATGTGCCGACGCTGGGATTCAAGTTCGAAGATCGCGACGGCGACGTAGACCTGGACCGCACTTCGCTCATGCAAGTGCTCAGCAACGGCGAGAAGAAGGCTCTGTACATTCTCAACATCTTGTTCGAAGTGGGGAGTCGGAGAGCGAGCGGCCGGCAGACCCTTTACGTGTTCGATGACATCGCAGACTCGTTCGACTACAGGAACAAGTACGCGATCATCCAGTACCTGCAGGACATCCACGACGATCAGAACTCGCGCCTAATCGTGCTCACGCACAACTTTGACTTCTTTAGAACGGTCCAGGGCCGTTTCGTGGGCTACCCCAACTGCCTTGTCGCTACGCGTAGCGCGGGCTCCGTCTCGCTTTCGCAAGCCAACGACATCCAGAATCCATTCATCAATCGCTGGAAGCCCAAGTTCTTCGAGGACGGCGGCGCTCGTGTTGCCTGCATACCCTTCCTGCGAAACATGCTCGAGTACGCGCGGGGCTCCGAGGACAACGACTACACCATGCTGACGTCACTTCTGCACCACCGACCCGACTCCGACTCGATCACCGAACAAGTCCTGGACAAAGCCTTCTGCTCCTTCTTTGCTGCCGCCGGAGCGTGGCCCAGTAATGATGACCCGGTGACATCGCTAATCACAGCCGAGGCCGAGCGCTTTTCCACGGACGAGGGGTCATCGCTCGAAGGGAAGATCGTCCTATCGATTGCAATACGGCTGACCGCAGAGAGATTCATGGTCCAGCAAATCGATGACTCCGAATTTTGGCACGGCATCGACCACAAACAGACCGAGTGTCTCTTCGGAAGGTACCGCGAACTCTTTCCTGAGGAGGAGGGTGCACTGCGCACTCTTCAGAGGGTCAGACTGATGGTTCCCGAGAACATCCATCTCAACTCGTTCATGTACGAGCCGATCCTCGACATGTCCGACGAACATCTCCGCAGGCTCTACCGCGACGTTGTGTTGCTGGAGTCTTAGTTCAGACCTGGGTCCATACGCGCTCCGAAGGCGGCTGGGTGCCCGTGCGGATCGCCTACCGTCGCGCGGTTGGCCTTGGGGTTTCTTGGGAGGCTTCGTGATCGAGCGCGGTGCGAGCGTCTCTGCGCACTTCGCCGCGATTCCTGGCGGTCGCCTTCATCGGCTGGTCGCGGAGGGTGAGATCCCGCTCCCACTGCAGATCGAGTTGTTGGCCCGAGGAAATTGCTTCAGCAATAAGTACGGCTCGTGGCGTCGGCACCAACCCGGCTTCGCCCCCGACCTGAGCCGTCTCGCACGGCAGCGCCTTCGCTGTGCTACGCGCGATCTCGGTCCATGCACCCGCCTGCACTTTCTGGCGTGCAAGCGGGCGTCGTCGACGCATTGCCGGGGGATGGCGGTGCCGACGAGGTTGGGACCTTCAGAGGGATCGTGCTCCCAGGCCTTCGCGAGGTCTCAGATATCGGCCCCGGTGCCAGTGTCCGAAATCAAGAAATCGGACACGCCCACGGCGGGACGGCGATCCGGCTTTTGAGTGGGTGAATTCTGTCGCATAAATATGTACGAAACGCGAGTGTTCGATATTGTGTTATGCGGCGACTTATGAGATGATCGCCTCATGGTCAAACAGCAGCACGACAATGCAACGTGGTTTGGATACGTCCGGGTCTCGACTCGCAAGCAGTCGACCGATCAACAGTTCGACGCTCTCCTCGCCGCAGGTGTGCCGCTCGCGAACGTCTACGGTGACGTGCGATCGGGCGCGAAGTGGGATCGCGACGGCCTTGACACTCTCCGCAAGATTCTCCGACGTGGCGACACTCTCGTCGTTGTCGCGCTTGATCGACTCGGGCGCTCGCTATCGGAGATGGTGAAACTCCTCGACTGGATCGTCGCCGAAGGAATCCAACTCCGATCACTCCGCGAAGGGATCGACCTCTCAACGCCTACGGGCCGGATGCTTGCGGGCATATTTGCGAGCCTCGCCGAGTACGAGAGGGCACTCATCATCGAACGCGCCGACGCTGCCCGCGAGGCTGCTCGGGCCCGAGGCCGTCAGGTTGGGCGACCGAAGTCGACGACCGGCTCCCAACTCGACAAGGCGCGGGCGCTCCTCAGCGCAGGTTGGAGCCGCTCGCAGGTGGCGCAGGAACTCGGGATCAGCCGAGCGACGCTCTACCGGGAGATCCCCGCGGAGAGTGCCTGACGTGGCCATCTCGGGCAAGACGCGGAAACTCCTCTGGGGTCGTTCTTACAACGCCTGCGCGATATGCAAGAAGTCGCTCACGCGGGACGCCGATAGTCCGCACTTGCCGGGCATCGTCCTCGGCGAGGAGGCGCACATCGTTGCCAAGCGTCCAGACGGTCCCCGAGGTGACGGCGACCGCTCCGATGTCGACGGCTTCAACAACCTGCTGCTGCTGTGTGCCGACGATCATAAGCGCGTTGACGAGCAGCCCGACGTTTTTACCGTCGACACCCTCCTCCAGACCAAAGCCGCGCACTTGGCATGGGCGGCAGCGAAGATGGCCGAGGATCACGCGAGCAAGCCAAACGACCCAGTCATCACAATGAAGGCCCCCGGCGAGGACTCGATTCCGCTCGATCCAGTTCTCACCGGGAAACAGGCATGGGACCTCGTGGCCAACGCGTCCGCGTACTACATGCGGACCGTCGAGGGCGAGGTCGACGATGAAACTGCGCAGTCGGCGGATGATTTCCTGACCACAATGCGCGACTGGGGCGACATCGCCGAGAACGTCCAGGAGCGGGGCTTCGGCGCGGTGCGTGAAGCGCAGAAGTCCATCCAGGAGATGTTGCTCGACCTCTGGGCAAAGGACGTGATCGTCTACGGTCGCCGCGTCGTGCGAACGCTCAAGGGCGGCACGATGGCGCCGAGTCCCTGGCCAACCACGCACTTAATCGTCATGACCGGCGAAGAGTTGCGAGAGCGGGGCGGGATCAGCGAGCCGCCCGCGTAGGTCGCCGCCCTGCAATGCAGCAACGTCGACAACACGCCCGACATCGAGCGCGCCGCTCAGGCTGCAAGGACGCGGCTAGAGCACGTCTCTCGAAGCGGCCGGGAGGTTACCCCTCAGGTGTGCAAGTCGGCGTACTTCACGAACGACTGGACGGCTATCAGGACCACGATGCATATGGGCTTCGCGACCAACATAGGCTGCCGTGCGGAAGATGACGTTGGGCTCCGAAGCGCTGGCGAGACATACTCCCTCGCGGCCAGCGCGTGCGTCGAGGCGGGGCGTGCCCGCGCTATTCCTCAGACGGAGCGTTTTCCTGCACTGCCGGGTCGCCGACGCAGATGCGTGACTGCTCGGGCGAGAGGTCTTGTGCGTATCTGCCGTCAGCGCGAAGGGTTTCCGGTTCCTCGCGCGCCGGTTGGTAGTCGCCGGCCATGCGAAGTCCGATGTCGAACACGCCGCGAGATCCCTTGCTAGGAATGGAGATCGTGCGGAACGTGCGTGCTACACACATTTTTTCCTGCACCTGGACGACCTTGACGCGTACTTTCGGCCATTCGACCGTGCCGAGCAAGTCTTTCGTTTCGGGGTCACGGATGTCGATACCAGCCTCATTCAGAATGTTGAAGGTCATGCCCACTTCAACGCCTTGAGTCGAGCCTCGATTGATTACCAGTTCGCGGTCGTTCAAAATCTGAGCAACCTTGCCTTCGATGCGGCTCATTGGCCTTCCTCCTTGAATCGCTCAGCGTCTGGATGCATGTCGCGCCACTGTTGCGCGGACTCGGCGATGCCTTCCTCGATATACCCGAGGTGCACGGATAACTCTCCTACGGCGCCACGCAGCGCTGACTCGTCAAAGGTGTCGCGCGCCGTCTCGGCGTACTTGCGCGCCGCCCGTGTCTGCACGAGGACGAAGAACGAGTGTCGCAATGCGCTCACAGTGGCCGACGGCTCAATCCTGCTTTGCTTGCTGAACATGTAGGCGCTTGACAACTGAAGGGAACCGGCGAGCACCACCAGCAAAGCGGACTGCGTTGCTGTTAGCGGCTTATCGTCAGTGCCAAGCACTGCAATCCAGATCAGCACCCCGAGCGATGCCAGCGCAAACAACACGCCCGCAATGGTGGCTAACGTTAGGTCCTGCCACAAGTGCTTGAGTTGCTGCAAGGCCTTCACTTGACACCCCCTTCGCGGTGCTGCTTGCAACGAGACTAGCGGCAGCGGTCACGCCGTGCAGTCCCGTTGTGCACTAGGTCGCGCCCACGGCAACATGCGGCGCGATGGGTTCCGGCATTGGAGCCGTGTCGTGCCGGAGAATAACGCACCAAGCGCATCCCACGGGCACCGCTTGACTGGTTCGCTCGCTCGCTCAGTCCTGGACGCCAGAAACATAGTTGACGAACTCGCGAGCCCCGGTATTGCAGTGTCTACGAGCCAAGGTATTGCACTGTCTATAGGTGGTTCGACCCATGGCCCGAATGATCCCGTCGGTCAATTGCTGCTGAACGTGTTGTCCATGGTTGCTGAGTTTGAGGCCGACCTCATCCGTGCCCGCACCCGTGAGGGAATGGCTGTCGCCAAGGCGAAGGGGCGACTGAAAGGCAAGAAGCCAAAGTTGTCGCGTCGTCAGGCGGCGCATCTCCTCGATCTCCATCAGGCGGGTCAGCACACGATCGCGGAACTGGCTGAGTTGTTCGGCGTCGGGCGCGCCACGGTGTACCGGGAGATTGAGCGAGTTCCCGCGACCGTTTGACGGGCCCCTACCGGGCAAATCACCGGACGGGTCTATCGGACACCCTTCGTAAGCGTGCGGGTCCTTGACTTCCAGTGTGTCCGCTGGCCGGACGGCTTTCGGACGACTGATTGTCTCGTGTTCACGAGGTGCCGATGTGAGAATCGGCTCTTCGCAGTCGAAATTCGGAAGCCCACCAGGCAGGATCATTTTGGAGTCGTCCGCACCCGGCCGGGGGTGTGGTGCCAAGACGGCGAAGACGCGAGCCTCTCCAAGTTGCACGCTTGCCGCATTGCGCGCGCGCCGCGAATACACCCCACGACTGCGTGGTTGAGTGAACCCATGTCAAGTAAGAACCGGCGCGCGAACGCGAGGCGTGGGGTCAAGTCAAGGAATGGCGGTCTCGTCGATCCCCACGCAGCCGCAGTTGCGAAGGACGTGGGTCGCGGAATCACACTCTTCGACGAGTTTGCTGCATTCGACGCCCCGCTGGAAGAGATCGATCGCCGAATCTCCGAGGGTCTGGCGGCGCTAGAGGAGTCGCTCGCGCCACATCGGCCAGAACGTGTCGTCGAACTTGCGCGCCTTGCGTGTTTGCCGTGGTCAATGGCGGGCGCCGTCAAGCCGGACACGGAGGGCGGTGCGACGAAGGCTGAGTTGCTTGCCTTGTTTGCGCTCGTCATGTGCGTTGGAGGAGAGGACGGGTCGTCGTTCGACGAAGTTCCGAATTCTCTCTACCGTGCTGCCCACGACTGGGCAGAGTCCATCGGCGATCTGGTCGGACTCGCGCAGGTGCGAAGCATCTTCACTGCCTGGGGTAAGCCCGCCGAAGATTTAGACTCGCTCGCGCTCGGTGCCCGGGCAAGCGCGGTGTGGATTCGGAACACTTCCTATCCCGACATGCTGAAGACGACCCACGACTTGTTGTTCGGGCAGCAAGAAGTGCGAGGCGCGTTGTCGGCGCATCTCGGGTTCGACGCCTCCGATGCCTATGCGGTCCTAACTTGCTTGCACGACCTCCAGGTCGAGCGGATGAACGATCGCATGACGGAGGGGTTCGAGGCATTGGCCGAGGGCGCTCAGTCTGGCGAGACTTCGCCGGACGCTGAGATCAAAAAGCGCGCTGGTGCCGCGATTAACCGCATTTGGCAGCCCACAGCAGACCTCGTGGCCATCGTTGCTGATGACATTGCGGAGACCCTCGAATGTGAGATCGACCTCGTCGAGGCGGTGCTTCGTCGTTTTGCTGTAGACCTCGGCACGTCGTCCTCGCGACAGGTCTTCGACGGCTTCATGCGCGGTGACAATCCCCTGCGCACGAATCCGGTCGTGCGTACCAAGGCCGGGAAGTACATGCTGGTGCACGACGCGCTCGTGCTGCCATCGATCCGGGAGAACTTGGAGCAGGAACTCAAGGCGCTTCCCGACTGGGAGAACTACCAGAAATGGCGCGGCAGGCTTCTCGAGGACCTGGGCAAGGAGGCGATCGAGTCGATCATTCCTGGTGCAAAGACCTACGCGTTCTTCGAGTACTTTGTGCCCGCGAATGACGCAGAGGAGGGGTGCGCGCCGAGCACCTATACCAAGAAGGTCGAAGGCGACCTTCTGTTCGTGATCGATGACGTGGCCATCATTGTGGAAGCAAAAGCGGCGGCAATCAACCCGGCTTCGAGGGCAGGGGAGACTCGGAAGTTGCGCCGTGACCTGACGGGAATCATCAAGCATGCGTCAGATCAAGCGGCACGCGTGCAGAAGCGCATTGAAGACGACGGCGGACTGCAGGTCCACCGGAGCGGGTGGCTCGACCTCGCGCATGTCCGAGAGATCCATATTGTCGCGCTGAGCCTTGAGGACCTTTCAGGAGTTGCCACGGCGACGAGCGACCTGGTGGCGGCGGGCTTTCTCGACGCTGACCGGATTCCGTGGGTTGTTTCGATTCATGACCTCCAGGTGATCGCGAGCCTCGTCGACCGAGCGGCGGAGTTCTTGCTGTATTTGCGAAGGCGGCGCGACCCCGAGGTGTCGCTTGCATTCGTATCCCCCGATGAACTCGACCTATTTCTCTACTTCTACGAAGCCGGGCTGTACGTTGCGCCTAATCCCGAGGTGCTCGCAGCAGAACTCCCGTTTCTTCCGCCCGCCCGACCGAGTGACATTCGCCGGCGCGAGAAACTAGGACGTGCGCTCATCACAACACGCACTGACCCCTTAGATGCGTGGCACTACGCAGAACTCGATCCGGACTTGCCTCGCGTGAGTAAGCCCGTGCTCACGGGTTCCCCAATGACGCCCCTGGTCGATGAGTTGCAGAGCCGCCGAGATTACGCATGGCTGAGCATAGGTGCGACGCTGTTGTCTGGCGCGACAAAGGCTCAGGCCGACATGCATCGCATTCCCAAGAAACTGATAGCCGCGACCCGACATGATGGGCGTGAACACTCACACACGATTCCTTTCGGGAACAGCCGCGGCGACGCTTGGCTTCTCGTTTGGATGTCCCGGCCTCCGGACAGTCCACCCGACATCTTCTCCCGGCATGCCCTCGCCTACCTTCGCGCGAAGAAGTACCAACTGAAGATGAGCAGAGGCGCGGTGTTCACCTATGACAGTCAGGCGAAATGCCTTGACGCGGTTATCTACGACGGGGCGCTGCCGACTCCGGACCCCGAGATGGACAAGGCGCTTGTCGACCTGTTTGCACCAGACCAGTTTGCCGGTTCCCCTCCGCCGCAACGCAAGGCCCGGTCGAGTACCAAGAAACGAAAACGCAAGCAAAGAAGGAAGCGACGCTGATACTGACAGAACGGCGTTGAGTCGCAGTTGTGGGCCCCCGAGGTGAGGGCCGGAGCGCTCACCCAGAGCCCAGAGTGGGGAGCGGGGCGGGGCTCCTAGCGCTGCACTCTGATTAGGTCAGCATGCGCGTTTTCTTAGTCGCGGTCGGACATGGCCTTGATGTCGTTGTAGATCGTCGGCACGGTTACTTCGTGGCGAGCCGCGATTTCCGTCACTGAGCGCCCGTTGGCGCGGAGCCTAGTAACCTCTGCGCGTCTGGCCGCAATTCTGGCCCGCTTCGGGAACTGTGCTGCGACGATTCGACGCGATTGGCTGGCCGAGTACTTGCCGACGGCCCGGACCTGCTGAGGGGTCTTGCCGTTCGCGGCCATGGTCTGTGCCTGGGCGAGGCGCGCGCCTTCGGGATCTCCGTGTTTGGTGAGTGCAATGGCGCGGTGCCGCTCAGAAGACTGCTCCAGGGTAAGGGTCTCCCATGAGCGCTTGCCTCGTGAAGCCTGCGTCGCGAGAAAAGCGGCGAGGCGCTCCCGTGAGAACTCATGGGTTCCGTTTCCGTGCATCTCGCGCCATGTGAAGCGAGCCACGCTCTTGCCGCAGTCCCCTACGGGGGCTACGCGGCTTCCCTGACACGGAATCGTTAGTGCGTTGGGGTGCTTGCGGCGACTGAACGTATCGGGCATATGCCACGCACCGTGCCGTCTTGCTCGGGAACGCGACCACCCGGTCCAGGCCTGCTGGATCCAGAATCAGTGCGTCAGGGGTGTGGTGGTTGGTTTGCCGAAGTAGTAGCCCTGTCCGAGTTCCCATCCCTGGTCGCGCAGGATGTTGGCTTGCATTTGGGTTTCGATGCCTTCGGCGATGCCTGTCAGGTGCATGCCCTTGACCAGCCCGCTCACACCCTGGCTCAGGGCGTTGGCCTGGCTGTCGCTTTCGGTGAGGTCGTGGACGAAGCTCAGGTCGAGTTTGACTCCGGTCACCGGCAGGTCTCGTAGCACCGAGATGGAGGAGTAGCCGGTGCCGAAGTCGTCCAGGTGGATGCCGATACCGAGTTCGCGTAAGGATGTCAGTGCGGTTCGGGCGGAGCCCACCAGGCTCAGGACGGCGGTCTCGGTGACCTCGATCACGATCCGGGCGGGGTCGACCCGGCGGGTCGCCAGAGTGTCCCGCACGGTTGTGAGCCAGTCCGGCCTGGCCAGTTGGACGGCCGAGACGTTGACGCTGATCGGACTGGGTAGGTCCGGACGGTCGGCCAGCAGGGCGCAGACCTGGTCCAGGACTTGGGCGCCGATGGCGGTGATCAGCCCGGTGTGTTCGGCGACGTCAAGGAACTCTGCGGGGCTGAGTAGCCCGCGGGTGGGGTGCGCCCAACGTACGAGTGCCTCGTGTCCGACCACGTGGGTGTCGGCCAGTGCCACGATGGGTTGGTAAAACACCACGAACTGACTGGCGGTGATCGCCTCACGTAGTTGGTCCTCGATGTTGAGACGGGCCAGGGCCTGGGCGTGCATCGTCTCGTCGAAGAAGTGCCAGCGCGCTCGCCCGTTGGTTTTGGCCTGGGACAGTGCGGAGTCGGCGTCGTGTAGCAGGCT
>Ga0209643_1002233_pt1 | contig 13306 bp, 11 predicted proteins | sample AutmiccBRH37_all_FD_187383 | JGI IMG/M metagenome (GOLD analysis project Ga0209643, IMG submission 187383) | Deep subsurface microbial communities from Mt. Terri, Switzerland - Autotrophic microbial communities BRH/37_all (SPAdes) (version 2) | ecosystem: Environmental > Aquatic > Deep... | reverse complement strand
AAATGCAATGAATTTTGTAAGATGCGAAGATACGGGAAAAAAAAATTAAAAAGGGGAAGACAGAAGTCCGAAATTGAATAAGGCAATAGAAACTGACCGACACTAATCTGGGAAGATTATGTCATAAATGAGCTTATCAAATTAAATGAGAAAAACAAAACAAAGTATTCAGGAGTAGCTCAGCAAAGGGCCAATATTTATTAAAATGATTCTTTGAATTCGAACCATTTAATCATATATGAAACTAACATTCATTGTAAATTTCAATAAAACATTTAGTGAAATTAATTTCAATAATAACTGATGAAAAATACTCAATATTAGGTATTTACATTCATAAATTTTGGTTGTAACTTTAATTGGTAATTTTTTAAAATTTTAAAATTATGAAAAAGTTTAGATTTTTAGCCGTAATGGCTTTGTTAATGATGTTCGGTTGCTCGAAGGATGAAGTGATAACCGATGAACAAGAACTGTTTTCTGTAGAGAAAAATAGCCAACCTGTAATTGGTGAGAAAAATGGATTGGATAATCCTGGATGGAAGGATATATCTTTTCAACTAACTTCTATTAATAATAGTATTTATGAAGGCAACTGTATGCCCAATAATAGAAAAATACTTAAATCAGGGTATTTCGAAGGGAATATACAAGGTTTTGGTGTTATAAAATCAAATTTAAGTAAATACGAATTTTCTGAGTATTGTGTTGAAGATGAAATTGGTAGTAACTCTCCAACTTATGGTGAACAATGGAGGTATGAATTAAAAATAATTGGAGGAAAGGTTGCAATAAGCACAAAAGATTATTTCTACCTTGATATTACGGGGTATTTATATCCTTGGTTTAATTTGGGAACTGGGATTGATGACGGAACTTTTATTGGTACTGCGACAACACGAGATGGATCGGGTAAATTCAAAGATTTTAACGATCGAACCTTTGTGGTTGGTAAATATGGTTTTGAGGGTATAAACTTAGAGACTGGTATGATCCATTGGTGGATGCATTAACTTTAAATAAATAGTATTAAAAATACTCAATATTAGGTATTTACATTCATAAAATTTGGATGTAACTTTAAGTTGTAATTTTTTAAAATTTTAAAATTATGAAAAAGTTTAAATTTTTAGCCGTAATGGCTTTGTTTATGGTGTGCGGGTGTTCAAAAGATGAACTTATCAACGACACAAGTGAAAACAACCAGCTTAAAAAAGGTAGTCCCAACACAAGCACTGAAATTTTTTTCCTAAGCAATAGTATTGCTAATGACGATTTCATTGTATTGTTTAAACCCGGATACTTGTGTACCGAAAGAAAAATCCTGAGAAAGGGAAATTTCTCAGGGACAATTAATGGTATTGGAGTAATAAATTCACGGAAAAGCACATACGAAATAATAAATTATGAGATATTAGACCATGATGGTTTCTGGCGTTTTACTGACCCTTCCTTATTAACATATCCTGATGAACCGAATATGTATAAAATAACAGTCGAAGGAAATATCATTATAAACGAGCAGGATCATTGTTCGATTACAATTACCGGAAATATATATCCTGTTTGCTATTACCCTCTTGCCTCACTCGAATTTGGAAGTTTTGAGGGAACCGGTGTAATAAATTTAGGAGCCAGAAAGCTTGCTGACCTGAATGGTAAAAAGTTTCGTGTATATGGTAGTCCCTTCGATGGTGTTACTTTCTGGAGTGGGAATCATAATACCGGTGATTTTCATTTGAAAATAACAGATAATCTGGTGATTAATAATTGACCCTGTTCGTTAGGCTTAAAACAATTAAGGATCAATGAACCATCTCTAAAATAACAATTATGTTTTTAAGGCTATTTAGATGCAATTGAAATTCAACGTTTTTATAACAAATAAATTTAAATACAATAATTTTTTTACCATATACTAATGTACTGGTGGATTAAGAACAGATAGTAAGAAGTCATAAAGAATTATTTCAGGAGGGATCCGAAAATCCTGTAAAAAGAGTAGGAAATAAAAAATTAAAAACTAGAAATAATGAAAAAAACAGTCTTTCAAATCACAGTATTGTCTTTGTTTTTAATTATGGGTTGCTCAAAAGATGAGGCGATAACTAACGAACAAGAACCTTTCTCAATTGAAGAGAATAACCAACCAATAGTTAATGGAAATAAGCCGGGACTTGTAAATGCAAAGTTTGGTACAATAAGTTTTTTTAGTACCTCCATTAAAAATGGTGATTTTATTAAAGAATGGACACAAGAAGCTGTGAATCCATATCCTAATATTAAATTAGACAGAAAATTACTTCGTAACGGAACATTTAAGGGAAATTTATCTGGGTTCGGAAAAATTAATTCGACTTTAAATTCTACTTACACATTTATTTCTTGTGAACCAGCACTTATTGATTGTCCGCCAAATTGTGGAGAACCTATGATGTATAAACTTATAGCTGACGGAACAATTTATATAAGTACGAGGGATTATTGTTCAATTACCATTACAGGAAATCTTTATCCTTGGTATTACACGGATATACAGTTTGATGGCGGATTGTTTATAGGAACTGCCACAACTCATTCAGGTTATGGTAAACTTAAAAATTTTAATAAAACTTTTTGGATTTGGAGAAAAGGTATGGACAGACGGGGTATTAATTTAACAACGGGAGAAATGAGCTTAGATATTATGGAATAGTTTATAATATTTAAAATTATTTCAAGTTAACAATTTACAATAAACTGTGTAAACCTAAAAAATATTGGGGTTCTTTGACACTGAGATTTTTTGGTTTACTTTTTTATGGAATTCTGTCAAGATAATGTTTAGTCAAAATTTTCAATTCTCTATCTTTCTAAATGTTTAACCATTAAACGATTTAACGCAAAAACAAATAAACAAATAAACAACTATCAAAACTTCACATCCACTTTAATATTTAGCACACGTTGCGTCATATAATTTGGGATGCCATAAAATTGTTTGCTATATACATCGCGAACCCAGGTATTTGTGATGGCATTTTGTACATCGAACATATTAAATATTTCAAATCCAACCGATAATTCTTTAAAATCACGCAGCCAGCCACTTTGAAATTGGTTTTTTGCATCTGTAAAAACATAAGAAATTCCGATATCGGCTCTTTGGTAGGCATTTAACAGATTTTGATATTGGTACGGATTTGAGTAGGAGGGAGAACCGCCAGGTACGCCGGTATTGAAAACCAAATTTAAGTACATTTTAATGTTTGGAATGTTTGGCACATAATCCTGAAATAACATTCCAAATTTAAAACGCTGGTCGGTTGGGCGCGGAATATAACCCTGGTTGTTTTTATTTTCTTCTGTTTTTAAAAATCCGATGCTCACCCAGCTTTCCGTTCCGGGAACAAATTCGCCGTTCAATCTCAAATCGATGCCGGTGGCGTAAGCAATTGCCTCGTTATCTGCGCTATATCTCACTTTTACATTATCAACAGTATAAGTATTTACATCGATTAAATGTTTGTAATAAACTTCAGAAATTAGTTTAAAAGGCCGCTCCCAAAGTTTGAAACTATAATCGTTGCCCAAAATTACCTGCAACGATTTTTGCGCATCAACATTCGGAATTACCATTCCTGTATAGTCTCTAAGTTCTTTGTAAAATGGTGGTTGGTTATACATTCCTCCCGAAATTCTGAAAAGTATATCCTTTTCCCAGTCTGGTTTTATGGAAAACTGTCCGCGCAAACTGTAGCATGTTTTGTTAACTTTTTCAGAAATTTGATCATTCACGCTCCAATTATGGGAACGCAAACCAACATTGTACCAGATTTTATGATTGTTCCAGAAAGCATTTTTACTGTATTGCGCAAACCAAACCAACCGATTGATGGCAACGTGATTGGTGGCGCGGTTGCTTTGAAAAGGAAGTAATTCTCCAGTAAATGGTTCATAAGGCTGATTGTTCGATATGAAATTTGGTGGCCGAACGCTAAATCCCAAAGAATCGATCACTTCCCATTCATTTAAGCGGTCTTTTGTGTCTTCATTTTGATATTTTATGCCAAAATCTATTTGGTGGTTGTTCTTTTTGAAGGTGCCGTTTATTTCAATATTGTTAATTAATGCATCCAAATCGTTTCGGGCGTGACTTAATTGTGAGCCGATTCCTTCATAAAATGAAACATCCCCAAAATTGTCTGAACCAAAATCGCTGTTCACTTCCCCCAAATTATAACTGGCCAAAACATCATAATATTCTTCTTCAATGGTGTGGTAGCTAGAAGTTGTTACATTGATATTTAAATTTTCATTTACTGCATAATTTCCTTTTAAAGCGCCAAATACCGTTTTGAATTTATCTTTCTCTTGGCCTTCATAATAAACAATCAGTTCTTGCGGATTTGTAATGGTTCCAAATTTTGTCCTTCTTGATTTTGGTGTAAAATTGTAATTGTTGAGCGAAAAATTGCCCAGAAAATCGATTTTTAATTTGGGATTTACCGAATAAGACAAAAATGTTTGCGCATCCGTAAAATTTGGATTTGAAGTTGTTTCAACATCTTTACTGTTAATAAACAAGCTGTTATCTCGATATCTGACACCCACCAAAGCGCTTAATTTGTTTTGAAACATCACGCCTTCCACCGTGGCGCTTCCGCCCAACAAACTTGCATTGATGGTGGTTGCCAATGCTGTTGGCGTTCTGTAGGTAATGTCTAAAACCGAAGAAAGTTTGTCACCGTATTTTGCCTGAAAACCACCTGCCGAGAAATTGACGTTTTGCACCATCGCACTATTCACAAAACTCAAACCTTCCTGTTGTCCGGAACGCACTAAAAATGGACGATAAACCTCGATGCCGTTAACATACACCAAATTCTCATCAAAATTTCCGCCTCGCACATTGTATTGTGTGCTTAATTCGTTGTTGTTATTGACTCCGGGCAACGTCATCAAGATATTTTCTAAGCCTTGATTTGCACCCGGAATTTTTGCAATATCTGTAGGATTCACTTTAATAAAACCTTGGGCGTCTTTTTTTACATCTTTGACAATGACTTCATTGATGACTTCCGTTTTAGGTTCTAAAATGGGTGAAAATTGCAGTACTTTATTTTTTGGCAGATTTACAATTTTAACTAAAGTGGTGAAAGAAAGATGGCTAAATATTAAGGCAGTTTCTGTATTTGCAGGTATTTTTAATACATATTCCCCATTTTCATCAGAAGTGGTTCCGGTACTTAAAAAGGTAATTGCAACGCCTTCAATCGGTGTTTTATAAGTGGTTTTTACAACACCTTTAACAGTTGCCGTTTGGGCTGTTGTTAGTGTTATCGCCAATAAAAAACAAAAAGTTAGCGTTGCTGTTTTTAGCATTTAATTTTATATTTTTCTGAAGAAAGTTGCGTTCAGCGTATTTGTATTGCCAACATTGTCGGTTACCGTTACTTTTAATTCGTGTTTTGAATCGGTAAAAACCAGATCTTTAAAATCATACGTTAAAACGCCCGTAGTTACATCATATTCCATTAAAATCCATTGTCCGTTAATTTCAGCCCTGTAAGAATTAATGCCCGATTTATAATCGAAAATCTTAACTTTTAGCGTTTCGTGATTCGTAATCCATTGGTCTTTTTTAAAATTATGCAACTGAATATTTGGCGCATCTTTGTCCGACAGCAATGTAAATTTTCCCAATTTTTTTGTTGAAGCATAAAAAATGGAATCTTTTTTCACCGTTGATTCATAGCTTTTATTTCCTTTTTTATTGATAGAAGCGATATACATTTGTTTTTTTTCTTCTTCAGAATATTTTGAAACATCAAAAGTAATGGTATAATTATAATGAATTGGAACATTTGGGGAATGTACTTTGACAACAGAATCTACCACATCAAAATCCAGCCATAAATCTGAATAAAAAGTATTTTTGGGAAATGCAACCGTGACGCCATTTTTACTGAATTGATTAAATTGGGTGTAATTAATTTTATATGGAGTTACAGTTTCGGTTTTTCTGACTAAAATAGTATCGTTTTTTCCAACAATGGGCACGGTTAATTTTTGTGTATTGCCGCTAAAATCTTTTGCAATAATTTCCACATTATAAGATTTTTTGTCTTCAATGCTTAAATATCCATTATTAACGGAAGCTGCGTACATATTTAATTTATTTGATGGCTCTATAAAACACTTCTGAATTCTTTGGCCCATTTTATCAAGCCTTTCATAATCAACCAATAAATTAATGTATTTGTCTTCAGAAAAGGCTAAAACACTGGCCTTAAATTCGTGAAATTTTTCACCATTTACAGAAAGTTCCAAACTGTATAATCCATTTTGATTGATGGCATTATCCAATTGATCATAAGCATTTACGCCAAAACCAATTTTTCCGAAGGCATTAATTTTGTCGGCTTGTAAATCCCCATTATTTAATTTTTTGAAGGTGAGTTGTAACGGAATATTAACCTGGTTAATTTGAGAATCATCACTTAAAGAATAACCAACCAAGGTGTTGATTGTCGGTCGTTTAGAGTCGTTTATTTGAATGCCAAAAAGGAATGGATTTATTGTTTTTTCTGTTGAAGAATCTCTAATTTCAAAATGCAAATGAGGTCCCATAAATCCGCCCGTGCTGCCGCTTAATGCAATAATTTCGCCTTTTTTGATAGGCAATTCCGAAGCAGAAGGATACGCCTGAATTTCAAAACTTTCATTTTTATATTGTTGTTTTCTAATATAAGCTTCAATGCGGTCACTAAACTTTTGTAAATGTCCGTAAACAGTTGTGTAACCATTGGAATGCGTAATATAAAGTGCTTTTCCATAACCCCAATGAGCAATTCTAATTCGAGAAATATAACCATCTGCCGAGGCCAATACATTTAATCCTTCTCTTTGTTGCGTTTTAATATCGAGCCCTGCATGAAAATGATTGGGACGCAATTCGCCAAAAGTCCCCGATAATATCAAAGGAATATCAAGCGGACTGCCAAAATAATTTGTTGGATAGGTATTTTGCATAGTAACAGTCGCCTGCCCATATGCAAGTATGTTGGAACAGAGAATAAAAATCGCTATTAGTTTTTTCACAAATATTATTATTTAATTTGTGCTAAAATACTAAATTATATTTTTTATAAAGTTTAAATTATTAATCATTTAGCACAAAAGGATTAAAGTTTTTTATAAAATACAAAAAAAACAGTTGTAATATTGCGTTACTAACACTAACTTTGTATTTATAGTTTATATTCCTAAAGCAAATATGAGTTCTATAATACAAGTAGTTAATTTAGTCGAAGATAAACTCAAAAAACTTTTAGAAAATTATCATTTTTTGAAGGAAGAAAATGAGTTTTTATTCAATAAAATAGCGTTATTGGAGAATGAGTTGGCAGAAGGAAAGCAAATTTTTAATGAAATTGAAAAGAAATACCAAACATTAAAAATTGCAAAAACTTTAGAAGGCAGTAAAGAAGACAGAAGGGAAACGAAACTTAAAATAAATGCATTAATTCGTGAAATTGACACTTGTATTGTTCAATTAAGTGAATAAGATCTTTAAAATGGCAGAATCTTTAAAAATAAAAGTAACTATCGCCGGCAGAGTATATCCGATCAACGTGAAAAACGAGAATGAAGAGGAGGGTATGCGAAAAGCGGCAAAACATATCAACGACTTAGTTACCAAGTTTGAAAAGAATTATGCGGTAAGTGATAAACAAGATGTTTTGGCAATGTGTGCCTTGCAATTTGCTTCACTTATCGAAATTAATGCCATTAATAAAGATCAGGATATGACGGAAGTGACAGAAAAAATTAATAAATTGGGTGCGTTAATTGATACGCATTTAGAAAAATAAGTTCTTTAAAATAAATTAAATAATAATAATACTGCCTACATTAGTTATTGTTTGTTAAACTCAACATTATACCTTTATAAAGGATAAGTCTCAATTGTAAAAGCATGCCGTTTTTAACGGATCCTTGATCAATTAGTTAGTCCTAAACTTGTTTAAAGGAGTTTACAGAACCTCTCTAATGTAGGCTTTTTTATACCTAAAACTGAAATATGACAGAATATATAATGCCAATTATCGTTGGTATAGCAATAGGGCTCGCAATTGGCTATGTGATAGCCAAAATGCTGGAAAAAACGAAAGCAACTAAAATTTTAAGAAATACAAGAAAGGAAGCTGCCACCATTATTAAAGAGGCTCAAATTGAAGCTGAGGCGACCAGAAAAGACAAGATTTTACAAGCTAAAGAAAAGTTTATTGAGCTAAAATCGGAACACGAAAAAGTGATTATTGCCAGAGATCGTAAAATCGCTGAAGCTGAAAAACGCGCTCGTGATAAGGAATCCCAAATTTCACAAGAACTCGATAAAAACAAAAAATTGAATCTTGATATTGCCACAAAAATCAGCGAGTACGATAAAAAAGTGGAATATTATGATCGAAAAACGGAAGAAGTAGACAAGCTTCACCGCAAACAGGTTGACCAACTGGAAGTTATTTCCGGATTATCCGCTGTCGATGCCAAAAAAGAATTGATCGCTTCCTTAAAAGAACAAGCGAAATCGGATGCGATGGCCAGCATTCAGGAAACTATTGAAGAAGCCAAATTAACAGCACAGCAAGAAGCGCGTAAAGTAATTTTAAACACCATTCAGCGTGTAGGTGTTGAGCAAACCGTTGAAAACTGTGTTTCTGTATTTAATATAGAATCTGATGATGTTAAAGGTCGAATCATAGGCCGTGAAGGTCGAAATATTCGCGCATTGGAAGCCGCTACAGGTGTTGAAATTATTGTTGATGATACGCCGGAAGCCATTATTTTATCTTGTTTTGATCCGGTGAGAAGAGAAATTGCACGTTTGGCTTTGCACAATTTAGTGACTGACGGAAGAATTCACCCCGCCCGTATTGAAGAAGTTGTAAAAAAGACCGAAAAACAAATCCAACAGGAAATTATTGAAATTGGAAAGCGAACCGTAATTGATTTAGGAATTCACGGATTGCATCCTGAACTGATAAAAACTATCGGACGGATGAAATATCGTTCATCTTATGGTCAAAATTTATTGCAACATTCACGTGAAGTTGCCAACTTATGCGGATTGATGGCTGCAGAATTGGGCTTAAATGCCAAATTGGCTAAAAGAGCCGGTTTGTTGCACGATATTGGAAAAGTACCGGAATCAGAAAGTGAATTGCCACATGCCTTGTTGGGAATGCAATGGGCCGAAAAATATAACGAAAGCGCGGAAATTTGCAACGCGATTGGCGCTCACCACGATGAAATAGAAATGAAAACATTGATTGCGCCAATTGTGCAGGTTTGTGATGCCATTTCAGGAGCAAGACCAGGTGCTCGTCGACAAATTTTGGATTCCTACATTCAACGTTTAAAAGATTTGGAAGACATTGCCTTCGGATTTACGGGTGTTCAAAAAGCCTACGCTATACAGGCAGGAAGGGAATTGCGTGTAATTGTTGAAAGTGAAAAAGTAACGGATGCAAAAGCAGCAGAACTTTCTTTCAATATTTCACAAAAAATTCAAAATGATATGACTTATCCGGGCCAGGTTCGTGTTACTGTGATACGAGAAACCAGATCTGTAAACATCGCTAAATAACATTGGTTATTTATAAATTATAGAAAAACCGCGTTTGCGGTTTTTTTATGCTTATTGATTTCTGGGTTAAATCAATTTTTTAGAAGTTTATTGGCAGTATATTTTAAAATCCGCCATGAAAACAAACTCAATTTCTTTATATTTTACCAATACAAATCAAAATTATTTTTTACATTTACTTGATTAAAAAAATTAGCATAAACATCTAAAACATATCATTATGGCAAAAAGTCAGGACGCGAAAAAAAACGTCAAAAAAGAACCGTTGAAAACGGCTAAAGAAAAAAAAGAAGCAAAAAGAGATAAGAAAGCAAAAAGAGATTAATTCTCTAATTAAAAACCCTCATTTATTGTTAAACGAGGGTTTTTTTTATGTTCGTTTGGCAGACTAAATACGCTATATAAAATTCCGTACTTCATCTTTAATAAAAGCCAAAGCAGTTGTTGATGGCGCTGAACTATTTAAGATTCTTTTAATAATGGCCTCACGTAATTCTTGGGTTGTGGTTACATTTTCTTCTTCCGCTGTTTTTTGTATGATAAGGATTGTGGCATTTTTGGCGGACATAATAATGCTCCAGCATTTTTCTGAAATATAGATTTGTTGCGCAAGATTGTGCTCAAATTCCTGCTCAATGGTATTGATTAAACTTTGGGAATAGGCATTGATGTCGTTATTGACTGAAGTAATTCTCAAAACCAATTTTGAAGGATTTATGCGTTCTAAAAATAAAGCCATTCTTTCATAGGCTTGAAGCCTTATGGGCAATGATTGTTTTTGATTTTCCCTTAAAAGCGACAATCTGAGTTTTCTTTCTTCATTTTTGGTATGAGTAAGAAAAAAATAATAAGCCACAATTCCTGTAATGGCTGAAGGAATTGTATAGCTTAACAATTCTATAATTTTATTGTATTCCATAATTTTTGTAAATATTGCTCAAATTTATCTTAAGTAAAATTAATTTCATAACTTTAACTGACAATTGTCACTATTAATATGTTTCTAACCCTATAATTTTGTTCAATATTAAACACTTAAGTATATGTAAATCAGTTTGTAACAATTGTTACATTGACAAAATTCATTAAATAAAACAAATCGATAATTATGAAAAACATTTTAAGATTGGCAGTATTATTTTTAACAACTTCCCTTTTTGCGCAAGCCGGGCATATTATGCAAGGCGTGGGTTCTGTAAACATGTCCATGGGTGGTGCTGCAACAGCTCAACCATTAGATATTAGCGGCGCATTGCAATGGAATCCTGCAGCAATTTCTGTATTTGACAGTAAAATAATAAACTTTGATATCGGCGCTTTCTTTTCATCTCCTGAATTAAGTGCTAGTTTACCTGCTGGAATGATGGGTCCTGGTTCTCCTGCAGTATCGGGTGTAACAAAAGATGACAGAGGCGTTTCACCTATGCCTGCTTTGGCCATGGTTTGGGGAAAAGAAGGTAGCAAACATACATTTGGTGTTTCTGCTTTTGGTATCAGCGGTTTTGGGGTTACTTTTCCTGAAGAAGCCAATAATCCAATGAGCCCTAGCTTTAATCCTACGGTAAATTCTAATCCTATTAATTATCCGCAACAAGCCAGAGGTTTTGGCCATATTGAATCTGATTATATGTTATTGCAAGTTGGTTTGGCATGGGCATATGAAGTAACAGATAATTTTTCAATTGGTATTCAGCCAACAGTTAACTATGCTGCACTAGAATTAATGCCTAACCCATTAGCAACTCCAGGAGCACCTTCTGGTTATCCAGAATATCCTTTTAGTGATAAAGGTTCTGCAATTGGTTATGGAGCTCAGTTTGGATTATTTTACCATTCAAATGGCGGTGTAAAACTTGGAGCATCATATAAAACTGCTCAAAAGTTTAGTGACATTGAATTTAAAAACACATTTGAAAGTAATAATTCTGCAGCATCAGATGTTGCATTCACAATGGATTATCCAGCTATTTTATCATTTGGTATTGGTTATTCAACTGATTTATTTGATTTTGCAATTGATTTAAGAGAAGTTGATTATAAAAACACTAAAGGATTTGAAGCAAAAGGCTGGACTCAAACTGGATCAGTTCAAGGATTCGGATGGAAAAATATTCAAATTTTATCAGTAGGATTACAATATAAAGGGATTGAAAAATTACCTTTAAGAGTTGGTTATACGTTTAGCAGCAATCCAATCGACAGTGAATTGGCATTTTTCTCAATTCCTGCAACAGCAGTGATTAAAAATGCATTCCAATTTGGAACCAGTTACCCTATTAATGACAACTTTAAATTAAATGGCGTATATCATTATGGTACCAGCGGAGATAAAACTGAAGGACAAATGTTAAATCCAATGATGGCATCTGCATCAAACCCTTATGGCGCAGTACCAGGAACAAAAGTTGGTTATGAAATGACTACAAGCATGGTTATGTTAGGCCTTACTTATACGTTCAGCAAATAAATTATTGGTTAATTTGTTTTAAAGCGGCTTCTTTGGAAGTCGCTTTTTTTGTTTTATAAGTAAGTGATTTGATAAATTTCTTGTTTATTTGCAGGACAATTTTTTTATATGTTATTGAACCAAAAAAGCAAGTTTCTTTATTTATACGCATTTGCGTTGTTTATTTTGTCCGCTTTGTACGGATTGTTAATGCGATGGAATTTTGCGTTTCCCACAAAATTTATTCCTTATCAAAATTTATTGCAAAGCCATTCTCATGTAGCGTTTTTGGGTTGGGGTTACCTTATTGTTATTGGCGCTATTTTGTTTTATTTTGTTTCTGATGCCGCTAAACATCATAAAGTATATAAAGTGACTTTAGGAATTTTGTTGGTGGTGATACCATTGATGTTAATTAGCTTTCCGTTAGGTGGTTATAAAGTATTTTCCATTGTGTTGCTCGCTGTTTTTGGGCTGACTTCTTATGTATTGTCCTTCAGAATTTTAAAAGATATTCAAGGAAATAATACTTCTGCCAAATTAATTAGATACGGAATTTATTATTATTTATTGTCGAGTTTGGCGACCTGGTTTCTGGCATTTGTGATTGTAACTCAGGGAAAAACCGATTTATATTACAACACGGTCTATTTTTATTTGCATTTTTTATACAATGGGTTTTTCGTTTTTGCATTGTTCGGATTGTTGTTTAAAATTTTTGAAAATCAGCAAATAATCATTTCAGAAAAACTGCAAAAGCGCTTTTTCTTGTATTTGAATATCGCTTGTGTCCCGGCTTACGCTTTGTCGGTTCTATGGAGTACCGATGTTCTGTTATTTAATGTCATCGGTTTTCTGTCTTCGGTGTTGCAATTCATTTCATTGGTGTTTTTGTTAAAAATACTGCAACAGGCATTTTTGCAGATTAATTGGAGTTTTATCTCAAAATTGCTGCTCAATTTTGCCGTGATTTCTTACAGCTTAAAAATCTTCAGCCAAATTTTATCGGCTTTTCCTTATTTTGTTGAAAAATCTCTGGCGCTAAAACCATTTTTTATTATTGGCTATTTGCATTTGTTCACATTGGGATTTTTAAGCGTTTTGTTATTTCTGATTTTGGATCAAATGGGTAAAATAAACCTATATAAACCAGCTTCAAAAGTTGGAATACTAGTGTTTTTATCGGGTGTTTTTATCACGGAAACGCTTTTGTTTTTGCAGGGATT
>Ga0209643_1002227_pt1 | contig 13386 bp, 5 predicted proteins | sample AutmiccBRH37_all_FD_187383 | JGI IMG/M metagenome (GOLD analysis project Ga0209643, IMG submission 187383) | Deep subsurface microbial communities from Mt. Terri, Switzerland - Autotrophic microbial communities BRH/37_all (SPAdes) (version 2) | ecosystem: Environmental > Aquatic > Deep subsurface... | reverse complement strand
TTTCAATTGATGGTCTTAGACCTGTATCGTAAGGTTTTCCATAAACCGTAGATGAATATTTTGAAAAGAGTCCGCTTATGTCTTTAGCCCTAATTGAATAATAATATGTTGTTCCGGTTGTTACGGTAGTATCAACGTATTTTGTCTCCTTTGGTCCCGTGGTATTAAGATTTTCCCATTTGGATTGTAAATCGGTCTTTCGATAGATGATATGCTCATTAACATCTTCGCTGCTGCTCGGTACGAATCGGAGTTCAATCTTTTTTTCTCCTACAATCACATCATTAAATAGAGGAATAACAGGTGGGATAGTATCCGGTCGAACTACTTTTAGTACATTTGAAAATTCTGATTGATTGTAATTAAAATCGAGGGCTTTAATTTTATAGTAAATAATAGGGGTTAAAGAATTTAATGAAACAGTATCTTTAAACTCCGTCAGAACTTTTTGATCTAAGGAATCGTTATTCATGAATCCCTCATAAATAGTTGAAAATTCGTGCTCTTCACTATTTGATCTAAAAAGTCTATAACCCATCAGGTCTTTCTCTTTATTTTTCTCAACTATAATCGTAACAACTCCTAATGAATCTATTTTACCGGAGATAAAAATCGGTTTAACCGGAGGTATAGAATCGATTAGAGTAACTGAAACAGGAAATGAAGAACTAACATTATTAGCTGTATCGACTGCCTGAACCAAATAATAATTTGGTTCTCCGGGGATAAAGGTAGTATCGATAAATGTTCTTGAATTTTTCGGGAGCATAGTGTTGTGAAGTACTTTAAATTCTCCTTCATTTTTATCTGATCGAGCAACAAAAAAACCATTTAAGTCAGGTGCGGAAGTCGGATTCATTTTCCATGTAACCAAAACTTCCTTATCTTTTACATGTTTCGGTTGCGGCAGGAATGGATTTTCGGGAGGTGTTAAATCCTTCGGCATTCCTTTAACTTCTGCAAACTGCACTTTTTCTCCAAATAATGTGTAGCCAAAAAATCTATATGTATATGTTTTGTAATTAATTAGGTTTTTGTCATTATATCCACTTCTTGATTCGCCGGTTGGAGAGCTGCCGCCTAAGTTATATATTGGTGCTTCATTTAATTGAATAAAAGTGGATTCACCGGGATTAGCCCGCTCTACAAAATAACCGGATATCTCGGGTATTTCTATCCAGCTAAAAAATAATTCTGTATCTCCTTGTTTAACATATACTTTATTATCAAAGCTATTACGAGGCTTATCAACTAAAATTCTATAATCAACTGAAATGATATCATAGATATTCGATTTACCAATAGGTCTGACTCTATATATATAAGTTTCTCCTTTTTTTACAGTAGTATCTGTATAAGCTAAGCCCAATGCAATAGCTACTTTTGCATTTTTTATAGCCGAGAGAGCAAATATCATATACTCAAAATCCTCTTTACTTTTTTGCTCCTTTAATTCAGCGATTCCCTTTTCAAAATCAAAAGCTCCCCCCTCTTTCTTATCAATATTTTTCAGGAAATCGCGTGCAATTTCGAGCTCACTCCTAGAGTCTGTGTTTTTCTCATTACTAATTGTAGTTCCCCACCGATCATCATTAAAGGGGAATACTCTTGCTATCTCGTTATAGACCGGTGTTTCGGTTTCGTTTCTTTGATCTGTTGAATCGAAAAGCATTCTATCAATGATAAATCCATTTTTTAATCCGACCTCTAAGACAGACTTTTTATTAGGGAAAAATCGCAATTCAACACCTTTGCCATCAGTATATCTGCCAACAATATTTATATAGCTTGTCGGGATCAATGTAGAATCCGTCTCTTGAGCAAATGCGATGTTTGCTAATAAAAATATGGCGACTATATAAATTAATTGTTTATTGTGATTTTGTTTATTTGGTATTATTAAGTTTTTCATAGTCATCTTTATTTTACTTTATTTATTTGAATACTATTTGTATTACCTGAACTTGCAACTAGAACCATTGGTCCTGTTCTGAATTTTTTGGTAACAGATTGAGTAACCGCGCTATTATTTTTGTTTTTCGCATCTACCCAAGTATTACCTACAAATTCTTTTAATGTAGCAGTTACAGTAAAAGTATAATCCTTATTTATTGTTAAGGTATTTTTAACCTCCGGAGGTTCGGGAGGTAAATTATTATAAGTGTTACTTGCAGGAGGCAATGGATAACTAGTAACTATTGGTTGTCCAATGCTTGCGCTATTTTTTGCAGTCATCTTCCCTGAATTTAAGAATGTATTAAGAGTTTTAGTTTTATTCAGAGTTTGAGCCGAACCTAATGTTTTTGGTGTTGCAGTATTTATAGAGATTGGGTTTAATACAGTATATAGAAACTCTCCGAGATTATTTTCGTTTTTCTTTAATGACACATTCGAATTTGAGCCATCATCATTATGAATTTTCATATTGGTGGTAATTACCATCTTAAAGGTTCTATTTTTTATTGAACCATCGGATTGTTGTTCCGAAACATCAAAAATATTATTAGGTATTAATCCGAACTTAACTACTAACGGAGAAAGAATGGGGAAACTATATTGCTGAATTGGATTAACATACTGAATTAATAATTGTTTCTGATCTTCTGCAGCATCTCCTTGAGCAACAGTTGCACCACCGCCGGCACTTGTTATCCCTGTACAATCAGTACCATATTCAAAATTTTTATCAAAAGAAGTATTTACTAAATAATTAGTCTGTAAATGAGGGCACCATTGATGCTTAAATTTATGTCCACAACCATTTTTGTGTAAAAGGGCACCACAATTATCCCCCAAAGCTCTGCCGCAAACACTACAGCAACCCAATAGATGAATACCTGTTGTTATACCTGCAATTTTAACAGAACCTTGAATTGCTCCGACAACATAAACCGGATTAGGGAATTTTCCTTGCAGCCAACCCCCTGCTTTAATATCGGCTATATTCCAAGAAGAGCTTCCCTTTTTTACAGATGCTAAAACAGAAGCATAAAAACCGACACTTCCGGAAGCTTGCCATCCGTTTATTCCAATTCGTTGAGAAGGATTCTCGCAGTTATTGCCAAGATATTCGGCAAATGCCAGATTTAATTCTGCACCGGCGTCTAATTCTAAAGACGCAGAATAACCGCTAATTAAACTAAAATTAAGGTCTTTATTAAATAGGAATCCAATACCTAAAGCAAAACCTCTGCCGGTTGCCGTATTAGTATTTCCGATTACTCCGCTTGTAGTTGTAGGACCGGGATAGTTGCCAAAAACGCCATGGTAACCATTTTTAAATGTTTGTGTAAATCCGGAAGGTGGTGTAATATCATTCCCAAACATTAAATATTCATATAAATGAGCAGTTACTCCGAGAACACTAACATCCACATTGACTAATGTATTTTCATTTGAAGTCGGCTCGCCAAATTTGAAGAACCATTTATTAGTTTTTCCTCTGATATCCAATACAAGATTAGCCGGATTTGGAGTAGTAATTGGAGGAGCGTTTACATTTACGCTTGCCGATAGATTAAAATGTTTATCGGGGAAATTATAGCCCACATTGACAGAGCCATTAATCTTTGCCTTAGGACGTTTATCAAATCCTGCAGCAATCCAGAAATCTCCGTTAAAATCGATATTAGTCAAACCTTGACTCTTTGAGAATTGTGCCAGGAGACCGACATCAGCATTAAAAGTTTCTTCCTTTGGTGTAGTGGCAATTGTAGCGGCTACCCTTAAACCCATAGTAGATTTCAAAGGTGTAAAGGTGAATTTCTTACCTGAAAGAGTTTTAGTCGATGTTACTTGAGTTGCATTCATATTATAATAAGCACCTCCGCCAAATCCTCTGAATGCGATTCCGGGCAAAAATGGTACACCCGGTGGCGGCAGGAGAAGATCGGCTTCTACACGCCAATATCTATATAAACTCCCATATTGGTAGGTGGTATTGCCAAACTCGACTAATGCTCTTGCTTTAAGACCGACCGAAGTAAAATTGACCTTTAATTCACCAAGAAAACCATTGCCAAAAATCGGGTCTTCATTCCTAATACTAATGTTACCATCGATTTTAACTGCGGGCATATCTGCATGAACCGAAATACTATCAAGAAATACTTCTATGAATTTAGGAGTAAATTTTCTATTGGATTTATCAAGCTCGATTGCGAACGATGCTCCTAAAGTAGTTGCCCCGCCGATATCTTCAGTGAGGTTAGCAACAATATCGATCATCAAGGCGCCTCTTAAAAGCTCCATTTTAGGAGTTGGTAAACTTGCCTTGGTTAACGATTTAAAATAAACCTTTTTAATCGATACCGGGAAATTTGCCAACCATTTCGGAGGACTTGCGAAGCTCCATGAACCCGGATTAAAACTGAGAGTATTAGTTGTAGAGTTATAAAAATAGTTTAATCCAACATTCTCAAAACCCATCTCCATTTTAATACCCTTTATCGGAAAGTTAGGATTATCCCATTCAAAGGTACCGTTCAGATTAATCGCGAGAGTGTTTGAGTTAGGAGAAAGATTCGCTGAAATACTTGAGGTCGGTAGTAATGTCATCTTCCCTTTAAGTACATCAGCATCAATGGGACCAATCGGGAGGACGGCTATTTGGAAATTATTTCCTCCTGAGACCTGATTGAATGTTGCTGTGTATTTTAAACTATTTTGAGTTGTTACTTCACTAACCGGCAATACAAGAATTCCTTTAGCTTTACCGCTAACCAAGGAACTGCTGATAATAGAAATTTCAACCGTATCTAAACTGGCGCTTAAATCTGCGATCCGTCCGGATTGAAGATTGAAAACATTCACTGCTTTTATTTTTGTCGTAAGACCAAAATCATCAATAATAAAATTATTCGCAGAAACTATAACAGGATTCATATTCGTTCCTGTTTTCCATGTCTCCGGTAAAGAGACATCAAAAGATTTTACGTAAAATCCTTTCCAAGTTATAGTTGAATCGTTTGGATAGTTAGTAGGGAAATTCATATTCAATGGATTTCTACTATCGGAGAGATCGAGAGAAATAGGACTAGACTGAATCTTAATTCCGTTAGTACCCACAATCTCGCAAGTATCTAAAGTTCCGGTAAGCAGAATATCATGCATACTCGTCCCATTGCCTACCAATGCAGCTTTGACTGTATCGGTTGATGTCGGGACCGGCAGTAGCCAATCTCTCGTGAAATTAACATCGAGTGCAAGACTTATATCTTTAATTCCGGTGCTATCCCATTCGACGTAGCATCCTGAATTAGATGTTCCCTTAATAAATTTAAAAATCATTTTTGGATTTGAAGATGTATTAGGAATTTTAATATCTTGAACGAGTTCCACACGTCCGCTGCCGAAATTAATACCGGAAGGATGAAACGGAAAATATTTTCCCGCAAATCCTAATGTATAAGGAGTGCCTGATTTTGTAAATTTCACTTGAGCCAGAAAATTTACTTTAGATGTATCTTTCTTGAAGACCATCTCGGTAATCACCAGTTTCTGATTGCCATTACTGAATTGTAATCCGAAAGGCATTTTGAGTGAATAATCAGGTAGAACCGGAGGAGGTATATTCCCATTGTAATTTATTTGTGGCTGACCATAATTAAGACCGTTTATCCAATTAACAATATTATCTATTTTGCCGTTGCTCCAATTGACTGTGTTATCTACAACATTTGCTATACCCGGGCCGTTTAAAAGACTCTGTGCCCATGCGAGAGGATAGGTTGTATAAGAGGTACCGGAACTTCCGCTCTCCGTTGTAACTATTCCCCCTGAGGTCAATCGTTTTGTGGTATCAACCAGAATTTTTTTAAACTCGACCGCGACATTTGTCCCCAACCAATTAATTCGGACTCTTCCTTTGCCTGTTAATGATCCGTCAGATTCGATGGTTGCATCTGTAACAACTACCTTAAATTCTCCATTGCGTCCGGCTCTGATTGTATCTCCAACAGCTACTGAATCACTTCCGGCTATTGAATTCGTGCTATCCTGAGGAGTAGGGATAGTTAAGCTTTTTGTAACGCCATCTGCTCCGACATCAAACATGAATGCTTCGGATGAACTTCTATCGTCATCAACACTTTGATCGCCAACACTCATTACCCGAACAGTCCATGCGTATTTTTTCCCTATTTCTAATTTCTTTGCTGATATAGGATATTGAAGAATAGTGGTTTTTATATCACTTTTTTCAAAGAGTGCCGGGTTCCCTAAAATAGCCGCAATGGGTGACTGTTTGTTGTAAATCTCCACTACTTTTATTTTATAAGTAACGTCCCTTCCGGCTTTAACTGATTGTAGCATCCAACTGAATAAAACAGGTTGATTCAGGAGCAGTGTTGATCCATCAGCCGGAGTCATAAGTTGCAGATTCACCATTTCAGGAGCTAAATCCACATTAACCGGAGTTATGGTTTCAATAATCTGATCGATGCAGCTACTGCCGATTTCTCTACCGTCTTCGGCTTTCACAGTTATACAAATTGTATAATCTCCCGCCGGGGCAATACCAGTGCGGTTAAATGCTTCGCTCCAAGTTCCCTGCTTAAAATTCATATTGCCGGTTTTAACATCGTCATAAGTAATCATTTTTGTGCCGGGGGGTAAGCTAAGGAGTCTCGAAGAACCATCGGCAACTATCCCTTCCCCTTTAACTTGGAGAGTTCCGGATAATGTTACATGCAAAGTAATTTTTGAAGTATTTATCAGGATTGCCCGCCATAGATCCGTTACTCGAAGTTGATTTGGCGGCGGTTGTGAAAGTGTTACCTGGACTTGGTCCTGTGCAGCGCATAATCCCGAAATGAAAAACAAAATTAATAGAAATATTATTTTTCTCATGATATACCTTCATAGTTCCTTATTTGTAGATGATTCTATTATTTCACCATTTCTGATTTTTATTACTGTTTTGTTCTTAAGATTTTTCAGAGATGATCTTAATTTTTCAATTTTAGCTTTGGAAACATTCGGATCATTTTCAAGCTCTGCTAATACTTCTTCAATAGATCTATATTCTTTGATTTCATAGTCATCTATTTCCGACTTAATTATTATCAGAGGCGTAGATTTAGGGTGATCCGATTTGAAGATTGCAATAAGCTGTTTTAAAATATTCAATTTTTTTAGCCAAAATTTTATACGAATCTACATCTGATAGAATATTACTACAATAGCAAATAAGCAGACTGCATGAATGGCTAATTAAACGGTATGATTTTTAATTAAACGGCAAGCTTTTCGAAGGAGTTTTATTCTTTTTTAGAAATTTTATAAAGAAGCGGTGGAAGGGAAATAATTACATCTGTCCCTTGAGAGCCATTTTTAGAGTCGCTCAAATCTTCAAATATAATCGGCTTAGGAAGCTCCATCTTTGTACTCAGTAATCTGAGGCGCTCTTCAATTATCTGAATTCCTTTAGAAATGTGATCTTCTTTCTTATTTTTTTGTGCTAATTTGATGCCTATTCCGTTATCGGTTATCTTGATTATCAATGTCTTATTTATTATAGATTCCACCTCAACATCTTCAAACGAGAATGTAACTCTTAAAAGCCCTACTCTGCCGGAATTAATTATCCCATGCCAAAGAGAATTTTCTACGAATGGCTGAATTATCATATTAGGTATCATAATTGAGTCAGAATTAATTCCGAGTCTGGTAATAATCTCATAGGAAAATTTATCCTGAAATCGAAGTTTTTCAAGATCGAGATAAAGTTTGAGTCGGTTAATTTCCTCGGATAGGAGTATAAAACCCTGCCTTGCAGTATCGAGGTTTTTTCTCATCAGAGTAGCCATCATTGCAATATAATCATTTGCCTCTTCCAACTTATTGGTATTTACCAAATGCTGAACGGAATTGAGAGAATTAAAAATAAAATGCGGATTCATCATTGCAGAAAGTGCCTGATGTTTAAGTTCATTTATTCTTTGCGTTAGCGCAAGCTCTTCTTTTGCCTTATTAGTTGCGTGTTTGGTACGCCTAATAAATATTAGAAGGGAAATACAAACAAAGCCTGCAATTACCAAAAGTCTAAACCAGAGAGTCTCATAAAACTTAGGTAGAACTTGAAAGGTTAAAAAGCACGGCTCACCCCAAGATGTATTCTGTAATCTAGCGATGATTTGGAGTTTGTAAGTTCCACTCTTTAGAGACCTATAATCAAGAAAATCATTATTAGTTTCTTCCCATTTTCCATTTAAAGAATATTTATATATCACGGAGCCGTGTGATGCAAAATTAATAGCCATAAATTTTATGTAAATATTATTTTGTCCCGGTTCAAATTTCAGATTCTCAAATGATGAATAGCTCTTAATACCTCCCTTTATACTTGATATTTTTACGTTGGGTAATGAAATAGAGTAATTATCGAACGATCTTATATCCAGAACGGAAATACCATTACTCGTACCGGCATAAAGGATTTCTTCTTTATTATCATAGAAGAGCGACAGTACTTCATTTGAAGGGAGACCGGATTGACGGTTTAAATATTTAATTGAATTCCCGTTATACAGATAAAGTCCATTCATATTGCCGATCCAGATTCTCCCTTTTCTCCCCGATACGATGGAAGTTGAAGAAGCTAAATCATGTCCAAGAATATTTTCATAATTAGTAATGGAGTCATTTTTAAGATTGTATTTAGCAATCCCTTTTTCACCTGCAAACCAGATATTATTTTCACTATCTTGCATAATCGAGACAATCTTAGAATTCAAAACCGGATCATTTGGATAAAATGTTTTTTCTGAAAAATCATTTAACCTGCATAGACCGTAATTAGTCCCCACCCAAATATTTTTTTGAGAATCTTCGAATATTTCATTAATGGTATTTAGATAAGAACTATCTCCAAAAATGGGATGATATGCTATTCCATCTTCATAATTATTAAATTTTTTCTTAGCAAGAATAGTATTTAGATTTGTTCCGATTAGGAAAAGTCCGCTGCCGGTTTTACACAAAGAAGGATAATTGGATATATGCAATTGAATTCCTTTGTATTCAAGATTCAATTTATTCTCTCCTCCAATCGAAGCGCTAACATAATACTCGCCATTTATGTTTTTAATACCGTATATATATTCCGTTAAATATTCCTTTGAATGAACTTTAATCTTGGTGAATATTCCATTATCTAAAACATTAATACCATTAAAAGTGCCGAGAAATAATTTACCGGATTTATCTTTAATTATTGACTGTATGCTATTACTGCTTAACCCATCTTTTTCATTGTAGTTTTTTATATAGAGATTATTCAAGCAATAGACACCTTTGCCATAAGTACTTATCCATATATTTCCTTCATTATCTTCAAGGTAACTATTAACTAATGTATTCTGAAGATCCATCTTGCTGCCGATATCGATCGGTTTCTCTGAAGCATTAGGGATCATAAAGAAACCCTTGTTCATAATTGAGAACCATATATTATTCTTCGAATCAATTAGCATCGCCGTAACTTCATTATTACCTGCCAAGTCTATTTTGTAACTTTTTATTACTTTATTATCTTTTATTCCGAAAATCATCCCTTTGGTACCTATCAAATAGCTCCCATCTTTATATTTCGCAAGGCAATAAACAGGGAGAGCGGGCAAGCCTTCTATCTCTAATCTTGTTAATTTATTATTGGTGAAATTAGAGAGTCCATTTTTGGTTAATGCGATTATATTATTATCCAGTAATTCTAATTTGTTTATAAATATTGGGGAGAGAGGATGATAAATACTCGATTCAATTTTTCCATCTTTTTCACTGAATGAACTTACAGCGCCGTAACCGGTATAAGCGTATATTTTTTGCTCTTTATTATTCGGATTTACAAGCAATAAATATGAAATGGAGAAACTATTACCATTAATCTCACTATAATATTTTTCGATCTTACCGTTTCTAAGGAGATTAATCCCCTTTGTATAATTGCCAAGGAATAATTCACCCTTTTTCCCCTCTGCCAATGATATTATTGAATTGGAATTAAGACCATCTTTGGTTCTGAATGTAGTAAAGTTTTTACCATCGAACTTACTCAAACCGTTTGCCGTAGCAATCCAAATAAATCCGTTTCTATCTTGAATAATTTGATATACTGTGGAAGAGGCTAATCCATCGGCTGAATCATAATGGTAATAAGGAGGGGTCTGAGAATAAAGGTTGGAATATAGAAGAAGATTAATTACGACTAGTAATAAACAGCACTTAACATATTTAGACGGCATTTAAGACGGCTTTTATTCTTTGAATAAATTCAGGGGCTTTACGGCGTGATATCTCCACCCTGCTGCCGTCCGTCATAGTAACGTAATTTCCGCCGATGTTAGAATATTCTTTTATGTACTTAAGATTAATTAGGTTGGCTTTGTGTATTCTGAAAAAATTGCACTTTGGGAGTGAGCCCTCAAAATCTTTTAATGTGCGCGAAATGATCCTGTTCTTGCTCTCTTTAATTATAATTTTGGTATAACATCCATCGGCTTCCAGTCTTATTATGTCATCAATTACAATCACATCGAATCCATGAGAACAAGGGAGAACTAACCTTTCATTTTGTAACTGAGAGGAAATTTTATCCGACTTTTCATGAATCGATAGAAGATGTCTAATGGTCTTCTTGAGTTCTTTAATATTGATCGGCTTAAGGAGATAATCAGCGGCTCCGGCTTTAACTGCTTTGATTCCGAATTCTTCATGAGCACTTACGAAAACGACCATAAAATTTCGGTTCTCAAATTGGTCGAGAAGATCAAAACCATCGAGCACCGGCATACTGATATCGAGGAAAACAAGATCCGGATTATGAGCAGATATAAGTTCTTTCCCTTTGAGAACAGATTCTGCTACATCAAGCACCTCAATTTCAGGGCAATATGATTCTACGATTGCTCTGAGATTTTCTCTGCCGGCGAGTTCATCGTCAACTATTATCGCCCTTAATTTAGTCAAGGTGCGTAATAAAAAATATTTTAGCTTTATTATTCATGGAAGACGAGCACACACTCCGGTGTTGTTTAATGAAAGCTACATAGAAATGTATAATAAGTCAAGAGGTATTATTTAGTATATTTATTCCGGCTTCATCAGGGATTGATTAATTTAATCTGCTACTGGAAATTCTCATTGAAAATTGACCCACCCTTTTCCTTTAAATCTAACTACTAATTCGGATTGCTCCTACTTATTAGCTGAATGATTTTTCTGCTTGATAATTTACCAAATTCCGCCGAAAACTGACCAGTATAACGGATTGTACTTATCTGTTTTTAAGCCGATTAGCAAGTTTTAAAATGGGTAAAAAAATCAATATAAATTTGATAAGTGGAATTAGATTGCTTAATTCAAAATTGTCTTTATCAGTCAATCGACACTGAAGCTTTTTCAGTGTAAAATACTTGGAATACCACCAAAGTCATTATTGCTGCTACATATTGTTAGCGTTTCGTGCTTTATTTCTTTTTAGTCGAGAAAGGAATGTGTGAGTCATGAAGTATAATTTTCAATTTTCCTTCTTTATCTTTCGAATAAGCAAAAGAATACTCTACCTTTACTTCATCACCACCTTTTGCAGGTGTGAAATAATAGTTACCCATAGCTACTGCCATATTGCCAATGATTTTTATCCCAATACTTTCCCAGCGAACACTACTCCATGGTTTTATAGCAAAGCCATGGTCTTCCGGGTAATTAGCGTTTCCAGCTATGAAATATGATAAAGCTCCTTCAAAATCGGTACGGAATTGCTTTTCGGAAGCCATAGTCGGTTTGAACAAAACAGTACCTTCCTGATAATTATAAAAGTTATTGATATGTTCGGTGGCTGCGTTTTTGAAGTCACCTTTTTCAATAAAAACTTTTCCAATCTTCACAATTCCATCACCCCATTCTTTCTGTACATCCAATACTTCTTGTTCTGCAATAACAACATTTATCTCTGTTTGAGAAGTAGTAGTATTTTCTTTCTGCGTGCTTTGTTTACAGGAAGTAATTCCTAACGAAAAAATCGCTGCAAAAACTAATGCAACTAATGTTGTATTTATTTCCATTTTAAATTTTGTCATTTGTATACTCCTTGTTTAAAATTTATCTCTACTCTTTAAAGGATTTTCGGGCATCTCCATTCTATTTCTTAGCATGAACGCTATTGGATTTCGGAACTCTACACTGATAACCAAGCTCATATTTTTAATATTATTAGAGACGTTCAATTTACCAAGTAACTCTCTGTAAATTCCCATTCGTAATTAATCCACCCTAAGATAAGTTAATTATTATTAAAGTTCTTTATTCTAAAAAATTTCTCTTATTTAAAAAGTGGATTGCTTAATCTTTCCCCCTTTAACAGTACCGAGAGGTAAGCCACTAATTTAATGTTTCTCACTTCGAAATCAGCCGCTGTAAAATATTTCGATATTGTTATATTAAATAAATTCTCTGATCCAACGATATACATTTTTAGAGTCTTGATTTTATTCATTTAGGCTCAGAGCTGCTTCCTCCGGTATTGGTTAGCCGGGAAGGTTGCTGACTTGAATGGAAACAAAATAGAAATAGAAAGGAAATTTAGTAATATATCATCATCTTATTTGTGGTTGAATTGCCGGATTATACTCATAAGGGAGTGTTAAAGTAAATTTAGATCCTTTGCCGAGGATGCTTTCAACAATTATATTTCCACCGAGCATTTGAATGAATTCTTTACATATTGCAAGTCCAAGTCCGCTGCTATGCTGTGTTTCTTCTACATTACCGGATGAAACAAAAGGATCAAAAATATAATCAAGTTTATCTAGCGGTATTCCTATTCCTGTATCTTCTATAATTGTCGTAATCATATATTTATCTTTTTCAACGAGAACATTTTTCAAAAAAACCGTTACATTACCAACTTTAGTAAACTTAAGTGAATTAGCAATTAGATTAATCATTATTTGCCTGTATTTCACTGCATCTGTGAAAGCCAAGTTCAGGCAGTCATCATCAATTCTAAGATATAGAGAGATATTTTTATTAAACGTTAGGGGAGTTAATAATTGTATGACACCGGTTATTTCTTCCTTAATATTAAACAGCTCCTCCTCCACTTCCATTTTACCTGTTTCTATTTTTGCGTAGTCAATGAAATTATTAATAGTATTAAGCAGATGGCTAGAAGATGTTTTTACAGATTTGGAATATGTTTTTATTTCTTCAACTGATTTAAGAATATTATCTCCAACCATTTCATGGAATAAAAGAATTGCGTTAAGAGGAGTTCTTACTTCATGGTTTATCTTTGCAAGTAACTGAAGTTTTTGATTTTTTTGTAGTAACGCTACTCTTAATATTTTTTCTTTCTCGGTTATTTCATCAAGTAATTTTTTATTTGCT
>Ga0209643_1002226_pt1 | contig 13390 bp, 8 predicted proteins | sample AutmiccBRH37_all_FD_187383 | JGI IMG/M metagenome (GOLD analysis project Ga0209643, IMG submission 187383) | Deep subsurface microbial communities from Mt. Terri, Switzerland - Autotrophic microbial communities BRH/37_all (SPAdes) (version 2) | ecosystem: Environmental > Aquatic > Deep subsurface... | reverse complement strand
TTCGTAATAATCATTAAATCTAAATTCACCGAGACGTATAATATTATTTTGTTCATTTACAAATACAACTGCAAGGGATGGATTTCCCGAAAAAACTTCAAAAACCATATCCACCATTAATTCTACTTTTTCATCCGACTCAAGTGAACTATTATCAGAGACAATTCGCAATTTCTCGAATAATTCCTGCCAAAGCTTATCGAATATATTGAATAGTATATCTTCTTTATTTTTGTAATAGACATAAACGCTTCCGGTAGCCACATTAGCCTTCTTAGCAATCGTAGATATTTTAGCATTATGATATCCGAACTCGGCAAAAACTTTTATCGCCGCTTCTATAATATCCTTCTCTTTATGTCCTTCTTTTAATCGCATATATCTTTAATGAATATTGATTCAAAAATAATAAACAGTTTTTCAAAAAGCAATATATTTGTTTTTAACTATCCCCTTATTGCGTTACCTGTTGCTTTTTCAAAAAAGTGGAGTTTATTTAATCGTAAATAGAGATTATATGGCTTACCTACTTCCGGCAAATCCTGTGTATTCAATCGCGCAATTAATGGCTGATTTTCTATCGTTGTATAAACAATTATTTCATTACCCATCGGTTCTACAACATCCAAATTGACTTGTAATAATTGAAGAATCTCACTCTCCGTCTGATTGCAAAGAATATCTTCGGGTCTAATCCCCAAAGTTACTTCCTTACCCGCTGCTTTCTTTAAAAATGATAATGGTTCTCCAAGATTCATTGTTACACTTCCATTCTTTGTAATAAATTGCAGTCTTCCCGAATCAGTTATCTTTCCTTCAATAAAATTCATTGCGGGACTTCCGATAAAACCCGCAACAAATATATTATTTGGGAAATTATATAAATTCAACGGACTATCAATCTGCTGGATTATAGCATCTTTCATAACTACAATTCTATCCCCCATCGTCATCGCCTCGGTCTGATCATGTGTTACATATACAATCGTAGCCTGCAATCTTTTATGAAGTTTTGAGATTTCAGTTCTCATCTGAACCCTAAGTTTAGCATCAAGATTACTCAATGGTTCGTCGAATAAAAATACTTTTGGCTGCCTTACTATCGCTCTTCCCACCGCAACACGCTGCCTCTGCCCACCCGATAGTGCTTTCGGTTTCCTATTTAAATATTCTACTATTCCAAGAATTTCAGCCGCATCCATCACTCTTTTTTTAATCTCGTTTTTATCGACTTTTCTTAACTTCAATCCGAATGCCATATTCTCATAAACGCTCATGTGAGGATAAAGTGCATAATTCTGGAATACCATGGCAATATCTCGATCTTTAGGCGAAACATCATTTACTATTCGATCATCAATATATAATTCACCTGATGAGATCTCTTCTAATCCCGCAATCATTCTTAAAGTTGTAGATTTACCGCAGCCCGACGGTCCTACTAATACAACAAACTCTTTATCATTGATTTCAAAACTTGCATTATCCACCGCTGGTTTTTTACTGTCATAATATTTCGTGATGTTTACTAATTTAACAGATGCCATAATTTTTATCCTTTAACGCTTCCGAGCATTATACCTTTTATGTAATATTTTTGTAAAGCTAAAAATACAATAATAACGGGAATAATAGTAATCACCGAACCCGCCATCATTAATTCTGTATCTTGTGTATGTTCTCCCATAAGATTAGCAAGAGCCACCGGCAATGTGTACATTGATGAATCCGTCATAACTATAAGTGGCCAAAGAAAATCATTCCAAGTCCCCATAAAAGTGAATATACCCAACGTTACCAATATCGGTTTGCATAATGGGAGTATAACTTTCCAATAGATTTGAATTTCCGTTCCGCCATCCATTCTTGCAGCTTCTATCAAACTATCGGGAATCGATAATGCATATTGCTTAATAAGAAATATTCCAAATATCGAAGCCATTCCCGGAATCAATATCGCCCAATATGTATTTATGAATCCCATATATTTTAGCATAAGAAAAACAGGGAGCATTGTTACCTGACCCGGGATTACCATTGCGCTTAATAATGAATTAAAAATCTGCTTCTTCCCACTGAATGCCATCTTAGCAAATGCGTATCCTGACATTGAATTAATTATTAATGAAATAAATGTAACCCCGACACTTATCACAATACTATTTATTAAATACCCTGTTAGATTCAGCCGAGTGAATAATGTAATATAATGAGTAAGCACAAATTCATCGGGGAATAATTTTGGAGGATAAACATTCGCTTCACCCGATTTCATAAATGATGCGAAAACCATCCATACGAAAGGCATAAGCGACATAACTGCAATAATCGTTGCCGTTAATATCACTAAAATTTTCTTTAATCTTTCACTCATCTATTTTTTGCACCTTAAATTGGATTAGAGTTCCAATCAATATTATAATAAATAACATAAATGCGAGTGCCGTAGAATAACCTATATTCCACCACCTGAAACCTTCTTGATACATATAATAAACTATACTGAGAGTACTGTTTAATGGTCCACCCTGCGTCATGATATATGGCTCGGCAAATAACTGGAAGTAACCGATCATTGTAATTACACTGATAAATAATGTAGTAGGCGCAAGCATGGGAATCGTAATATTCCTAAATCTCTGCCATCCGCTCGCCCCTTCGATACTTGCAGCCTCATAAAGCTCTTCAGGAATATTTTGTAACCCTGCAATAAAGATTATCATATTATATCCAAAATTTTTCCATACTGCCATAATTATAATTGCAGGCATTGCAAGATTTGGATCTCCTAACCAATCAAAAGGTCCGATTCCAACGAAACTAAGTACATAATTAAGTAATCCAAAACGTGGATGATATATATAACGCCATACAATCGATACCGCCACGAGTGTTGTAACAACGGGGAGAAAATAAATTAAACGGAACATCCCCTTCCATCTGATATATTTTGAATTTAGAAGCATTGCAGTGCCTAATGACACACCAACGGAAAGCGGCCCACCAAGAAGAACAAAATAAAAAGTATTTTTAAGTGCAGTCCAGAATAGCGGATCATTTATAAGATCAATGTAATTTTTTAATCCTACAAAACGTAAGTATTCCCAACTGCCTAATGAATAAATATCGAAATCAGAAAAACTGAGTGAAAATGCGGCAATCACAGGAATAAAGAAAAATAGGGTTATAACTCCGAGAGAAGGTCCAAGAAAAAGCAGTAATGCGCTGAATTTTGTTTTTGATTTCATCTATTCTTTACCCAACATCCATCTTCTTTTTTCAAGTATTTTATTTACGTCAGCATCCAATTCTTTTAATGCTTTCGATATCTCCTTTTTGTTCCTTGCCGTCTGCTCGGCATATTGCTGAATTTTAGAGAAAACTATTTGCTCCCATTCCGGAATTTTTGGAGTCGGGACTGTATTATTCAACTGGATATAAAAAGCATTCATATATTTGTTTGAAGTAAAAGTCGAGTCTTGCCAAACACTTTTTAATGCAGGTAGTGATGAAACCAAATTATAGAATTTCAATTGAATATCAGCTCGCGAAAGGAACTCGATAAATTTCCAAGCTACCTTTTTGTTTTTAGAAAATTTATTTAGAACTAAACTTGCGCCACCTGCTAGTGATTTTCCGGGATAAGTAGAATCCGGCGATGGCAAAGGTGCAGTCATCCATTCATTTTGAAGTTCTTTAGGGAATCGATTTTTCATCTCTGTTACATTCCATGGACCGGTAATATAAAAAGTAAAATATCCCTCTCCGAATGCTTGATACAAATTTAATACCTGCTGTAAATCAGTCGGAGCAAGTTCCTCTCTATAAAATTTCATTAAAAATGAATAAGCTTGGGTAAATTCTTTACCGGAGAAATTACCATAAGTATTATTATCTTTTAATAAATCGGCACCGTTCTGAACACCGAATAAAATAAATGGAAGCCATTCATTTGTAGGAATAAAAAACGGAAAAGTTTTTGAGTATTGAGGAAGGTTTTTTATACTCTTACTCATTTGATAAAGTTCATCCCACGTTTTCGGAGCATTGGTATATCCGGCTTCTTTCAAAATATCCTTCCGATAGAATAGAACTCTTGTATCGACGTACCAAGGTATTCCATATATCGTACTATCTAAAACATTTGTATCCCATATCCCGGAGAAATAATTTTCTTTATTTATAATTGATGATGAGTTTACTAATGAATCTAGCGGCTGAATTGTCGATAGGGAATTAAACTCCGGCACCCATGTATTCCCTAATTGGAAAGCATCGGGCAGAGTTTCGCTTGCAAAAGCTGTAATTAGTTTTTCATGTGCGGCTGTCCATGGTATCTGTTGGACTATAACTTTAACGTTTGGATTTTCTTTTTCAAACTCGGGGACTAACCTTGAAACATATTCCCCTTCGACTCCCATCGCCCAAAAATTAATCACAACTTTATCATCATTCTTTTGAGAACAAGAAAGTGAAATAACTGAGATTATAGATATAAGTGCAATGATTTTTTTTTTCATGAAGATCGGATTCTTAGCCCAAAAATATTAAAGATTAATTAAGGAAATATAACTGAAATAATTCAATATTTCATTAATCTTTTGTATGAAATGAACATAGTCTTGCGATAGAAATTTTTGATTACTTATGAGGGATAAAAATATATTTATAATTCTATGAGTACGAGATTAATTATTCATGTAATATAAATCCAAAACCACTTGAGGCCCATAAGTGTACCATGCGTATCCGGTTCTTTCTTGGTCTCATCTACATTTGATTTTATACTACAATTTATCGATGTGAAACTATTTTATTTATTCGGGAATTTAATACCTGCTTATAATTGTGATATATGCTCTATCATAACTATAACCCACCGCTACACAATTATTGCCGTCTGTATGAGACCCCGTGAAAGTAATCTTTTTTTGATAATCCCCAAATATAGTTTTGTATTTAATTCCATTGAAATGTATAAATCCGAACTCCGAATACATTGAATTACCTAAATAATAGATATCATTACCTTTTCGCATATCTAACTGTTTAATTTCTACATCACTTGTTTTTCGTGGTAAGGTTTTTTGTATTATTGTCTCTTGAGTCAATAGATCATAATACCATATTTTAGTACCGGTATAGTCAGTAAACCCTAAATATAATTTATCGTTATAATATTTTATATCTGCGGATTTCAATGATGGATTATTTTTACTCTCATCATAAATTATTTTTGCGCTCTCATCTTTCAACTCCACGATTATAAAACCACTATTATTCTTTATTGCAATTGCATACTCTGTCCCTGAATATTTATTGCCAGTTATGTCATAAAAATTCCATATAGGATCAAAGTTAATCCTTTTCCATATTTTGCCGTTATAATGGACTAAGGAACCCATCGGTCCAATACCCCAAATATTATTTTCATTAAACACCCACACATCTTCAAATTTATTTAAAGTGCTATTATTCCCGAATTCTGTTGTCTTAAATCGAAAATTTTGGCTTGTAGTATCCGGAGATAATGAGTTTTTATTATCAGACTCTATCGTGCAGAATGATAATTGAGTTATTAGTATCAGAAAAAATATTGATATAATATTTTTCATTGTTTACCTAATAATAAAATGTATTATGAACTATGATAAGTAAAAGGAAGGCTTTGAACTTGTATCTAATTAATTCCATAAACAAATACTCCATTGCATGAAACAATCATTAGAATTTCTTAAAACCAAAAAAGTTAAAATCAATATTGGGTCAAAATACTTTTAGTTCTTAATAAAGTCACGCTCCTAATTTTGGCATTGATTTAGTGAAGTTAGAAATATTACTTTAGCAGAATCATCTTTTTTACTGCCCTATAATTACCCGTTTCAAGTGTATAGAAATAGATTCCGCTCGATACTGAATTACCGGAAGTGTCATTCCCATTCCATGGAATTTTATAGTTCCCTGCCTTTTGAAAGGTATCAGATAATCTATTTACAAGCTGCCCGAGTGAATTGTATATCTCAAGTTTAACATTTCCCTCTTTTGTTAAATCGTAGCTAATAGTAGTCGTGGGATTAAATGGATTCGGATAGTTCTGATCCAATTTGAATTCAACAGGGAGTGCGATATTATCATCCACCGAAGTGGTAGAATCAGGCACAAATCCGATTGCATCAAGCCCTGTTTTAATTTCAGGGATTGACATGAAATTATTCCAAAGTAATTGCGAACGGTAATTCTCAATCATAACAATTATCGGACCCTGATCTATCGCTAACCAGCCATCTGAAAACCATTGACCGCTGATATTGATCTGTCTAAAAGTTAAATTAAATGCATCCTTAAAACCATATTCGCCCCATAATTTTTCATTGCCGTTCGGATCAAAGGCATAGTTTCTATAAAATGCTTTCAATGCAGCAATAGATTCATCCGGAGTATATGGCATTGAAGAAAGTGCTGCTGTTGGTGCAATAGTTCCATTATCATTTCCCGGTTCATGAGCCAAGTATCCCTGCCCGGGAATTGAATAGCTTGCAGTCAATCCCCATATTTCATTGCTATATCCTGTTCTGTTATTAGGATTTAATACACTGAATGAATGGTTTGCAAGTGATTGATTTTTATTATGTGTAAAATAATTTATCCAATTTCCATTTACTTGATGCTTAATATTTCTCGGATCGAATCCCAAGAAAGAATAATGAGTAAAAAATAATGGACCACCATATCCTCGCCCTAATATCAAAGGAATACCATTGACCGTTCTTTCATTATAGAAATTATTTGGATCGCCGCCCCAACCCGAAGAAACATAAAAAGGATGAATTCCATAATTTGGATTTACACTCATTTTATATCTTGCAGCGGCTAATAGATAAGGCATAAAAGTTTCGTTCCACCCTTTCAATGCCATATTCATCGAGAATTGATTTTGAGGAGACCAATGCCAAGTAAGCCAATTTTGACCCACCTGCTTATACCAACTCCATTCCACCGTATCCCAAATCTGAGTAATTTTTTCCCTTAAAGAGATTTCTGTTTCTGTATTGGAATTGAAATATGACCGTACCGTCAAAAGACCTTGAATCAAAAAAGAACTCTCTACAAGATCACCACCATCATCTTTTGTGGAAAACGGGATTACTTTCCCTGTCGAACCATTTATCCAATGAGGATAAACTCCATGAAAACGATCCGCTTTATTCAATAGGAAATCTGCAATCTTTAATATCCGCTCTGCACCCTCTTCTCTAGTAATAAATCCTCTCTCGATTCCGACTGGTATCGCCATTATACCAAATCCGCTTCCGCCTATCGTAGCTGTTCTATCACCGTTATTCGGATGATACCTTTCTCTCATAAGTCCTGAAACGGGATCGGCATAATTCCAGAAATATCTAAATACCGCCCTTTGAATCATATCAAGGAAATCATTCTCGCTCATCTGTTTTGAGGATAAGAAAAGTTCATTGCTTAATGGAGATTCGTTTCCGCTTTGATCAATTGCAGAAACTTTATAAATATAATTTGCACCATTCCCTACATAAACAGAAAAATAGTTTTTCTCCTTCGATTGAAGTTTTTGGAAGGTAAAAGTATCCCCCACTTTTCTATAAATTCTATAACCCGATAGATCACTTTCATTATTATTTACCCATACGATATCCGAATGCAATTCGTAATTTATCGTTTTTATACTCTGCGGTGTTGAAGGCGGAGTTTTATCCTGTGCACAATTGACTGCAATAAAAAGAAAAAGCAGTACTATTACTTTAATATTTTTCATCATCCTCAATATTTTATTATCACTTCTGCCGGAAATTTATTTATATGGATCGAACTCTCATCAAATCCCTTCGTTGCCTTGCCATCAACCATAACTGCAATCGGAATTTTCTTCTCATTAAAATTCTTAATTATTATTCCCCCATTTGGCTTATTCATTTCTCCCCAAATTTTTATCCTATATGAATCCCCCTCTTTCTTTACAGAATAAGAGATCGTTCCATAATTATTATACAAATTTTCTATCGAAATTCCTTTATCATAATCAATCCATTCTTTTTTTAATCCGGCTCCGATTACGAGAGATGAATCATATTCATTTTCATAAATGAAAAGAGCACGAGCGGCATTAATAAAATCAGAACCGACCCATGTATGAGGCATATCTCCTATAAATCGTGGTGTACGATAATCTTTCCAAACCACTTCTGCCCAATGATTCCAACCTTCGGGGCGCTGTGCGTTAAGAAAATAATCTATTAAATGATGCGCTCTTTCCGGTTGATCTAAAAATATAAATGAGCCGATCGCCCTTACTTCATAAGGTGTATATGCTTCCCAATTCGTTTCCGGTTTTTCTCTATCCAAAAAGAAATCATAATATTTTTCGAAAGTATTATATATCTGTGGCTTAGGTAGATTATGAAATTCATTTACGGGATATAAGGCGATAGTTGTGGATGTTGCGTCAAAATCGCCCAGCTCCGCACATCCCGGGATATATGTTATCCCCTTAAACTTCATTGCAAGATTTATAGAATTATATAAATCCTTTTCAAATTCATCTCGGTAATTTTTTAATTTTTCCGTCTTCTCATTTTCTCCAAGTATTTCTGCTATATCCACTGCATCCTTAAAACCTTTCAATCCCCAAAAATCATCCCAATAAGAATGCATTGGCTTTGCTGAATATCCTTCATGACTAATAGATTCAGGAAGAAGTCCATATTGCGCTCTTATGCTATCGTTATCGGTCTTGTAATGATCCGTTTTTCTCTCTTCTATCAGACTCTGCATATATTCGGCAGCTTTTAGAACATTATTAAATTTATCTCTTAGGAATTGTTTATCCTTAGAATAATTATAGTACTGTTTAATAAGATAAATAAACTCGCCATGGCTATCATTCTCGGGAACGGGATCGGGTCCGCGTCTATCTACTACACACGGCACTTTTCCCGAATCAAATTGATACTTAGCATACCAATCCGCAAAATTTAATACTTCATCGACTAACCCCATTTTCATTAACGCAGATGACGTAAGTGCACCATCCCTTATCCATGATCTTTCATACGACCTCGAACCGGGCTGAAAACCATAATTATCTTTATTGATTAATATATTCCCGATATTCGTACGAACTGTATTAATTAATTTATCGGCAGATGGTGGAAGATTGAATTTTACTCTCGTTAATTTATTCTCCCAGTAATCTTTGATAAGCTCAAGCTTAGCTTCAAAGTCCCTTTCGGAATCGGTCTGGGAATAAAAAGGAATTGACACATAGACAGCCCTCGATTCGCCCACCTTCAATTCGTATTTATATTCCATTGCACCGGAAGCTAAGCTTAATTTATCTTCAATCTTTTTTGTAATTGGTAATTTATTTTCATTTATATAATTTACTATTTCTCCATTATCAAAATTAACCGCACCAAATCGATCCGGTTTTTCCTGTACAATAATCTTTTTTTGATCAACTAATATTCCATTGCCGCAATATTCAATATTTTTAATTTCCGAAACTCCACCTATGATATTGAGCCACTGATAATAGGGATTTACTTGAAATGGTCTTATCGCCAAATAAAGTGAGCCTCTCTTAGCTTTATCGCTATTATTTTTTATCTCATAAGAAATATTCAACGTAGAATTTTTATTCGCCTCGCCTGATGCAAAAGATTTTATCTTTAATTCTATTCCGTCTTTCTCCCATTTAATATTTGGAATCGGCAGATAATCATTCTCAAGCCACTGAGATTTTTTTACGTCATCCCAACTATATAAACTATCATTAGCATAAATAAATGGTTCAATCATAAAACTTTTTTTATCTACTTCTATCGCTCCGTCTTCATTAATCATCGCCTCTTTCGCATCCGCATCCACACCTATAATTGTCCAATAAGATGCTTCCTCATTTGTATATCGCGGGTATAGCCCTCGTCCTGCTTCTTTTGATATATTTATAAAAAATTGATTTTTATCTTCCGAATACTTTATGGGATTTACCGTAACACTTTTGATACTTTTAGATTTCTCATCGGGGAATGTAACTAATTTTATATATCGTCCTTCTTCACCAATTGTACGTATATAATTCGCATACCCTGATATACTTGATAAATGATAAATCTCGTTCCAATTAATAGCATCATCAGAAATTAAAATATTAACGCTATCTGGTAAATTTTCTTTTTCCCAAAAAATATTAAGTCCACCTATCTCAATCTTCTTGCCGAAATCATAAACCATATTATTTACCAACGGTTCAGGCAAATCATCGGTTTCAGGAGCTAACTCTTCAAAATAAATATCGTCTATAATCATCGAACCTTTACCGCCGTTATAAGAAGCGACTGTAAATTCTAATTTATCAAACTTTTTTAATGAGTGATCGACAATCGGTCCCCATGCAAATGTGATATGCCTTTTTTTGATTTTAATTTTTTGCCAATCAATTGGGAAAGTGTAATTAATACTATTCTGCCACCAAACATTATCGCCTGTTTCATCTACTAACTTGAACTCGAAATTATTATTTGGGGAAACTGCTTTTTGATTAAAAATGAATTGAAAATTTTCGGGTAGGTTTGTAATAAATTGTTTTCTTATTCCTCCATATCCTGAACCATTAGTAAAATCATAATCGAATTTTATTGCTTTACCATGAATCCCTTCCACTAAAGAGATATTCGTAATAACTCCGTCAGAACCAAATACGCTCCATCCTTCAAGCGATTCAAAATCATCCAATATTTTCTTCTGCCCATATAAGGAAGATACAATCAACATTAAAAAAAATATTTTTTTCATATCATTCTTTTCTCACTAATTGAAAATCGAGTATCTCCAATCCCTTCTTTATAATAGGATCTTTCATGATCGTCTTCCAAATCAAGCCATTATAAAAATTCTCGATCATAATAATTATCGGAGCTTGATCAATTCCAAGACAATCGGTTGCTATCCATTCTGCTGTGGGATTAAAGGCATCTTGAAAACCATATTTATCCCAAAGTCCTTTATCGCCATACATTACTCTCATATTTTCGAGAGTTGGCAGGCAGACTTCAGGCGCAAAGGGGAGGGATGCTGCAACAGCGGTCGGCGCTAATGTCCCATCATCAAATAGAACTGAATCCCGCCCGCTGGTGCCTCTTGCAGCATACCCCAAATACTCTTTGCCATCTTTATTATTTTTTGCCTCCGGTCCATCACATGCACTCAATCCCCACATCAATTCTCCGTAACCTTTCCATTTCAATGGGTTCTCGATTGCATATCTCTGCTGAGTTAAAACTGCTCTTCTCGAATTTTCAAAATAACCAATCCCCTTCTCTCTCATATATTTATCGGAAAGATCTCTAAAATCGATAAACATATTTGTGTATTGATGCCCGAACATCGGAGGAAAGATCAAGTGTTCTAATCCTTGATACGGCTCCTGCCATACATAAGTACTAAGCCAAGTATTATAAGCTTCGGTCGGATTTTTCATTTCCGAACCAGCAGCAAGAATATAGATAAATAGTGATTCATCATATCCGTGCCAACCTCTCTTATGAAACCCCTCTTCGGGCGACCAGCCGAGACTTATTCCGTACTTGAATCTACCATCTTTCAACTGCATGAAATTCCAATCGACTCTTTCAATTAATTTAGTCGAAAGTTTTCTTATCTCAAGCTCTTCGGGTGCCTCCCCTGAATAATACTGCCTACAAAAAATTAATCCTGCTAATAACCATGCCGTATCAATAGATGATAATTCCGATTTCCATTCCCTCTTGCCATTATTCATCTTTAAGAAATGATAATAAAAACCTTTATATCCCGTAGCATTAGGCGATTTACTTTGCTCTGATTTTAAAAAGAATTTAAGAGTAGCTAAAGTGATATTATATGCCTTCTTCCGCTCTATCCATCCCTTCTCTGCTGCTATTGCATAGGTTGGCAATCCGAATCCCACAGCGGCAATACTTGCAGGCGAGCCTTCTGTAGAGCGGTCTTTTACTAATCCATTCTTTTCATTTACCTCATTAAGAAAATAATTAAAAGTTCTCCTTTGAAGTGTATCTAAAAACTCTTTTTGATCTTTCGTAAGCGGATAATCAACCTGCGAAAAATTAAATACCGGAGTTAATACGAATAATAGAATTAATAAAAGTTTTTTCATTTGAATCCCTTGTTTAACCTAAAATTACTTTTACTTGCACCAATTCTTTTCCGCTTACATTGAGTATTTTTGATTTCACTTCATCTCCATCAATAATAACTTTTCTTACACCTTGACCGGAATGATTCGAATTATCCACCGTAATAGCGTAAAGAGTGCCTCTGAATTTTCTTTTTACGCTAAAGGAATTCCAATCCTTTGGAATACATGGGTCAATTTCTAATCCCTTTTTTGATGCTCTGATACCAAGTATATGATCTACTATCACTTTTTGATACCAAGAAGCTGAGCCTGTGTACCAAGTCCATCCCCCCATTCCATATTTTGGTGAGTCAGGTCCATCGATATTTCCCGGAGTAACGAATGGCTCTGCTACATATCTATCCGGGTCCATTCCGCTTAATATCGGATTCAATCTTTTATATGCTTCAAAAGTATTCCCTTGCTGTTTTAATTTTGCAAAAGCCCAAATAGCCCATGTTGCAGCATGTGTATATACTCCTCCATTTTCTCTTCTGCCCGGAGCGTATCGAGATAAGTATCCAATATAATTATCCGGCTTCGAATATGCAGGTGCTAATAGGAGTGCTCCGTTATCCTTGAGCAAATTCTTCTCTGCCGATTCCATCGCCTTTAATTGTCTCTCTTCTGAACCGATTCCGCTTATCACCGACCAAGTCTGAGCATTCAAAAATATTTTTCCTTCCGGTGAATTTTTGCTCCCGATATATTCACCGTTATCTTTAGTGGCTCTCCAATACCAATCTCCATCCCAGCAATGTTCTTCCACAGCTGTTTTTAGTTTGGCTGCTACAGATAAATACTTTTCTTTTAACTCATTTTTTTCTTCAAGCAACAAGGTAAACTCGATCAATACCAAATAGAAAAATTGTGCTAACCAAAGCGATTCACCTTTCATATCGAGTCCGACAGCACTTAAACCATCGTTCCAATCACCTGCACCGATTAATGGAAGTCCTCTTTCGCTATACCTTGTCAATACTTTTTCTATTGCAGCGATACAGTGTTCCAATAATGTATCTTCTGTCTTATCATCATAGTACGGTTCTTTAATTTCCAAAATCGAATAATCATCTGTTTCTTTAATGTATTGAGAAATAACGAAAGGAAGCCAGAGTAGATCATCGGTCATCTTTGTTTGCAATCCTGTCTCCGATATCGGATGCCACCAATGCAAAACCT
>Ga0209643_1002224_pt1 | contig 13399 bp, 13 predicted proteins | sample AutmiccBRH37_all_FD_187383 | JGI IMG/M metagenome (GOLD analysis project Ga0209643, IMG submission 187383) | Deep subsurface microbial communities from Mt. Terri, Switzerland - Autotrophic microbial communities BRH/37_all (SPAdes) (version 2) | ecosystem: Environmental > Aquatic > Deep... | reverse complement strand
TTCTGAACAAAAATGTTGCTGCTTTCAAGGGTAAGGTTTTGGCAGCAAATATATACAAGGGAGACGGCACCAGATTTGTAGAGCCATACGCTATTTTCGAAAAAGCCGGTGTAAGAATAGCAGTTGTTGGTCTTATCACACCTCACATCCCAAGATGGGAGGCATCTACTCCTGAGCATTTTGAAGATCTGACATTCACAGACCCGGTTGAAGAGGCTAAAAAGGTTGTTAAGGAGCTTGAAGGAAAGTATGATGTTCTGGTAGGCTCATTCCATATGGGTGACACAGCAGAATATGATAATAGTGACGGTGCGCTTCCGGTAGCTGAAGCTTGTCCTGAATTCGATGTTATATTCTGTGGTCACAAGCATGCCAAATTTGACAATATTACTTCAACATCAGGAGTAAAGCTTATAGAAGCAGGCAATTACGGCTGGGCTCTGGCAAAGGCAGATATAAAGGTTGAGAATACGGATTCAGGCTGGACAGTAAAAGATGTTTCAACAAAGAATCTGCCAACTGATAAGATAGCTGCAGATGAAGAAATGCTTGAGCAATTCAAGTGGGTTCATGACACTGCAAAGACAGAGGCGAACAAGGTTGTAGGTGAGATCACGGAAGACTTTGTAAGCAGAGTTGACTATCTGACCGGTACCAATAAAGTAACTACAATGGCTACAGCACAGGTTGAAGATACAGCGGTAGTGGACTTGATAAATGCTGTGCAGACTCATTATGCAAAAGCAGAGATTTCATCAGCTGCACTTTTCAAGAATGATTCCAACCTTAGAAAAGGGGATTTCAAAAAGAAAGATGTAGCCAATATATACATGTATGAAAACACACTTATGGGTGTTAATATTACAGGCAAGAACCTGAAGGCATACATGGAGTGGTCTGCCAACTATTACAATACATATAAGGAAGGGGACCTTGCACCGGGCTTCAATGCGGACATAAGAGGCTACAACTATGATATGTTCTCCGGTGTGAACTACGAAATCGACATTACCAAGCCTGCCGGAAGCAGAATAGTAAATCTGACTTACAAAGGCGCACCAATAGATGATAATAAAGTATACAAGCTCGCGCTGAACAACTATAGGTTCGGAACACTGCTTTCACTGGAACTCATTAAAGCTGAAGACAAATACTATGATTCATTTGTTGAGTTTGGTGATACAGGAAGAGTAAGAGACCTTATAGTGAAATATGTACAGGAAAACCTTAAAGGGAAGCTCGTTCCTGTAGTTGACAACAACTGGAAGATAGTAGGCGCAAACTATGAGCATCCACTAAAAGACGAAATATTTGCAAAGGTAAAGGAAGGCAAAATATCGATACCAACATCAATGGACGGAAGAACGTTAAATGTAAGAGCACTTAATGTAGATGATGCCGCAAAACTTGGTGAAGTTGAGGGAACATCCGTTATAAGTCTGATTACAGTAAACGACTTCCACGGTGCTATGACAGGAAGTTCAAGTAATCCCGGCATCGCAAAGCTGGTTGCTTATTTAAAGAATGAAGAAAAAGCCAATAAAAACGGCACGCTCATACTGTCAGCAGGGGATATGTTCCAGGGAACTGCCGATTCCAACCTTCTCTATGGCAAGTCGGTTGTAACCGCAATGAATGAAGCCGGATTTGATGCTATGGTATTGGGAAATCATGAATTCGATTGGGGCCTTGACAAGCTGAAGGAAAGAATTGCTGAATCCAACTTCCCATACCTTGGCGCGAATTTAATTGATAAAGCTACAGGAAAAACTGCTGATTTTATAAAACCATATACCATTATTGAGAAAAATGGTATAAATGTCGGTATTATCGGTATTGTAACACCGGAAACTGCTACAAAAACAAAGCCTGAAATGGTAGAACCTTTTGAGTTCAGGGATCCTGCAGTAGTAGTCAACGCTCTGGTACCTGAAGTGAAACAGGCCGGTGCAGATGTTATTGTTGTTCTGTCGCACCTTGGGATATATCAGGACAGCAAGACCGGTGAGATAACAGGTGAGGCTGCTGAGCTTGCTGAATCCGTTACAGGTGTAGATGCAATAATTGCAGGGCATACCCATGTGAATGCATGTGGATTTGTCAATAATATTCCGGTTGTTTCTAATGCCTATAACGGCAGATCGGTTGGTCACGTTGACATATTTATGGATTCTGCTGCAAAGACAGTGACCAAGAGAATCCCTTATTTGGATGGAACTGTTGTAAAATCATTGGAAGATACTAAGATTACTGGTTGGTATACTTTTGTTCAGGCCAGTATCGCTCCAATTAAGAATGAAGTACTTGGTAATGCTACAGCGGATTTCCCACACAGCCCGAAGGAAACTCAGACTACACTCCTCGGAAACTGGGCAACTGATGTTATGAGAAAAGCAGTTGATGCAGATATAGCAATCCAGAATGGCGGCGGCTTGAGAAGAGATCTGCCGGCAGGTGTTGTAACAATGGGATTGTTGTATGAAATCATGCCTTTTGACAATACACTGTTTACTATGGATTTAACGGGCATACAGGTCAAGGCTGCAATTGAACACGGTATAATGTCGCCTGATTTCAACCCGGGACAGTTCTCCGGCTTAGTGGTTAAATATGATTCAACCAAGCCTGCCGGAGAGAGAATAGTTGAAATCAGCCTTGCTGATGGAACACCTTTGGAAGATGAAAAGCTCTACAAGGTAGTTACAAATGACTTCCAGGCTGATGGCGGTGACAAGTACACAATGTTTAAAGAAGGTCAGAACCGTTATAACACAAACATTCCTGTAAGAGATATGCTGGTAAATGAGATTAAAGAAAAAGAGACAATAAGTCCGGTTGACGATGGAAGACTTATAGATATTAATCTGACCGGAATGATTATGTATCAAATAGCAGCATAATCAAGTAATTCAAGAGTAGGGGGAGGGTGTTGAACCTTCCCCCTATTTATGGCTATACTGGATATATATACCTAATTACTATTATATAAAATTTATTATTTGATAAATAGAAGGAATATCAGCGATTTATGTAGAATATAGTTAAATCCAGTAGACAAGGGGGACACAGCTTTGAATGTAGAATACATAAATCCTTTTATCAACGTATCGGTTAATCTTGTGCAGATGGTCTGTAATGTAAAAGCCAACCGTGGCCAGATATTCATGAAGGACTCACCTTTCATGGCTGAAAGCGTTGTTATAATAATTGGCATAGCAGGAGAATTCAAGGGACAGGTATTTTTCAGCATGGATGAAGAGACAGCCTGTAATATAGCCTCATCCATGATGATGGGGATGGAAGTGAAATCATTGGACGAAATGGCTAAGAGTGCAATAGCAGAGCTCGGGAATATGATTATGGGCAATGTATCCACAGAGTTTTACAATACCGGAGTAAAAATTGACATTACTCCTCCGACTGTATTAGTAGGCAATGATATGGCTTTTTCAACAAAGGGTATAAAAACCATTTGCGTACCGTTGATATTGGAGAATGTAGGGAAAATTGAAGTAGACATTGCAATAACAGAATAAATGATGTCTTAAAATGGAATAATGTAAATGAGAGAGCAATTTTGCTATATTATTAATGGTTTATCCATAATAGCAAGCTTGCTTTTTTTTTAGTAGAATCTGGTATAGTATACTTGCCGGGCATTGTATGTTACTGTATTATATATTTATGGTCAGTAAAAGAAACACTTATGGGAGTTGTTAATTTGAGCCTGAATATAGTATTGGTAGAGCCTGAAATACCTCAGAATACCGGGAATATTGCAAGAACCTGCGCAGCGACAGGATGCAGGCTTCACCTTGTCAGACCCCTCGGGTTTTCAGTGGATGACAGGTATTTGAAAAGAGCCGGATTAGATTATTGGAGCTTAGTGGATATAAACTACTATGACTCTTTTGATGAATTGAAAAGTCAATATCCCGATGGGTTGTTCTATTATTCAACCACAAAAGGAATGAAGAAGCACAGCGAAGCAGCATACAAAAAGGATTGCTTCATAGTATTCGGCAAGGAGACTGCCGGACTGCCCAAGTCTCTGCTGGAAGAAAACAAGGAGTTCTGTATAAGGGTGCCTATGATACACGATGCCCGTTCATTGAATCTCGCAAATTCTGTAGCGATCGTTGTATATGAGGCGTTAAGACAGATAGGCTTTCCAGGAATGCAGTGAGTAAAATTCGTCTTTGAGGAGGAGTATTTATGGGTATAAAGATAATCACGGACTCTATTTGTGATGTTCCCAAGGAGTATGCTGAGAGGTATGGAATAAAGGTAATGCCTTTGACAGTGCATTTTGGTGATGAATCGTATAAAGACGGTATAGATCTAACTTTGGAGGAGTTCCTGGCTAAGCTTGAAAAGGCGGAGGTGCTTCCGACAACCTCTCAGGTGACTCCGGGGACATTTATAGAGGCTTTCAGAGAAGAGACGGACAGGGGAAATAAGGTTATAGCAATACATGGTTCCTCGCAGCTTAGCGGCACTTATAATTCAGCGGTAATGGCCAAGGAGCAGATTGGAGGAGCTGACATACATGTTATTGATTCAATGGGAATAACACTGGGTGCCGGTATGATGGTTATTAAAGCGGCAAGACTCGCAGAAGAGGGTATGGAACCGGAAGAAATCGTAAGGGAAATAGAGGCGGTTAGGGAAAATATGAAGCATTTGATAATAGTGGATACCTTGAAGTACCTTCAAAAAGGCGGAAGGCTGTCATTATCTGCTTCAGTGCTGGGTTCAATACTTAATATTAAACCAATACTAACAGTAGTTAATGGGAAACTGGAGGTTTTTGAAAAGGCCCGTGGAATTAAAAAGGCCATAACTTCAGTAATAGAAACGATAAAGGGCAATGGCTGGACTTTGGACGGCAAGGTGATAGGAATAAATCATATAGCTGATCTGGAGCATATGCAGATGCTGGAGGATGAGCTAATGAGAGAATACAATATCAGAGAGATAATAAAAGGAGAGGTAGGCTCTGTGGTGGCTACCCACGGAGGTCCCGGTGCCGTAGCATTATATTTTGAAATATAAGTTGATAAATATTTGACAATGATATAATTCTAGTGTATATTAGTATATAGTAAAAATATAGAATATTAGTTTGATAGATATTTTAGATAGTATATAGTTGAAGTATAGAAAAAGAATATAGTGCGGTAGATGATTTTCGGGAGAGACCAATTTTGGCGCCGAAGGAATAAGTCATAGGAAATTGCTTTATGATGAAGCTCTCAGGCAAAAGGACCGATAATCGTACGCAACTCTGGAAAGCGAAAGCACCGATGGATCAATTCGATATTATGGGATTTATACTCATATATTGAAGAATATCTCAGGTTCAGGACAGGGGTAGAGGCATAGTCTCTATCTCTTTTTATGTTCCGGAAGCATAAAATTCAGATTTAATGTAAAATAGGACTGGAGGGATAAAGCTGAATAATAGAATTTGTGTGCTCACAAATAACAGTATGGTAAAAGATAGATATTGCAAGAATTTGGATATTACCTTTGTACCTGGGCAATATATTGATGTGCTGAAATCAGCAAGGGATATTGTACATAAAGGTTCAAGGCTGATAACCCATCCATTAATGGGGAGCATCAAGCCTAATGAAACTCCCTTCAGAAGCATTGTCTTGTCGGAGGGGACGACTCTGGATGTTGAATCTCTGGCAATTATTGAAAACAGTATAGCGGCGGCAGAGAAATTCCAGAGGGACAACAAGGTGCCAATATGGGATGAGCATGTGCTGGATGATTTCAGATTTGTGGATTTAAAGCTTTTTGAGAGTGCATTGGAGAGTATTGAAAAATAGGAGGATGTTAAATGAGCAAGGTGTATGATGTGGCGATAATAGGGGGGGGACCTGCAGGTCTTTCAGCAGGCTTGTATGCGTCAAGGTCCAGAATGAGTGCAATTATAGTAGAAAAGGCAAAATGGGGTGGACAGGCGGGTACTACAGAAGAGCTGGAGAACTATCCCGGTTCGATTGAGATGCCAACAGGACCAAAACTGATGGAAAGAATGAAGGGACAGGCTGAAGCCTTTGGCGCTGAGCTTGTTAAGGATGAAGTAACAGGTTTTGACATATCCAATAAGGTAAAGGTAGTAAAGCTTGCAAGCGGCAAAGAAATAAGTGTAAAAACAATAATAATTGCAACCGGCGCACAGCCGATGGTGTTGGGGATACCCGGAGAAACGGAGCTGAGGGGCAAAGGCGTATCCTATTGTGCAACCTGCGATGCCGACTTCTTCGCAGAATTGGAAGTAGTAGTTGTCGGAGGTGGAGATGCGGCAGTTGAAGAAGCCTTATACCTTACAAAATTTGCGGAGAAAGTAACTATAGTACATAGAAGAGACGAATTCAGGGCTGCAAAGTCAATTGTTGAAAAAGCAGTGAATAATGGTAAGATAGATATAATATGGAATACAGTAGCGGAAGAAATATATGGAGATGGAATAGTTGAGGGTGTTAAGCTCAAGAATGTGAAGACAGGTGAAGTTACAGATTTCAGGACAGACGGAGTATTCATGTTCGTGGGCACCAAGCCAATATCCGAGTTTGCCAAGGGTGTAGTCGAAATGGACGAAAAGGGATACATAAAGGCAGATGAAGAAATGAGGACATCTGTTGAGGGAATATTTGCTGCAGGAGATGTAAGGATAAAATTATTGAGGCAAGTTATAACAGCTGCCGCAGATGGTGCAATAGCTGCAGTTAATGCAGAAAAATATATTGAGAAGAATTTTGGGCATTGATTTTCCAAGGCAATAGGCACGGGGCAATAGGCAATAGGATTGAGCAGAGCTTCGAAGCACTGCCAGAACCCATTGCCCATAGCCAATAGCCCATTGCCGAATTGAGCGAAGCGAAATTTTAGAAGGAGGTGAAAAAATGATAGAGCTTAACAAGGATAACTTTGATGCAGAGGTACTTCAAGCTGCTGGTCCGGTGCTGGTTGATTTCTGGGGAGAAAAGTGTGAACCCTGCAAGGCATTGATGCCGGAGGTCCATGCATTGGCAGAGAAATATGGAGATAAAATTAAGATGTGCAAGCTTAACACAGGTGAGAACAGAAGGCTTGCAATAGGGCAGAAGGTAATGGGACTTCCAACCTTTATAGTATACAAAAACGGTGAAAAGGTAAAGGAAATCAGTGGAGCGGAAAACTGTACACCTCAAACCATTGAAGATCTTATAAAAGAAAATCTATAGGGAAAAATAAATTGTAACTGCATTTTGTTAAACTATATAGGGAGGTGAACGTTTTGCGTTTAGAGTTGGGTAATATATTTATTAAAGATATACAGTTCAGTGATGCTACCAAGGTAGAAAAGGGTACCCTTTATGTTAATAAGGCTGAGCTATTGGAAACAGTTGGCGGCGACCCGAGACTCACAAAGATTGAGATTGATATCGCAAAACCAGGTGAGGAAACTAGAATAATGCCTGTAAAAGACGTAATCGAGCCTAGAGTTAAGGTAGAGGGTCCAGGTGGAATACTCCCCGGTATGATCAGCAAGGTTGATGTAGTTGGTTCAGGCAAAACACATGTATTAAAAGGTGCTGCAGTTGTTACTGCAGGTAAAATTGTGGGATTTCAGGAAGGTATCATAGACATGAGCGGTCCTGGAGCTGATTACACTCCATTCTCAAAGACACAGAACATAGTAATTGTCTGCACACCGGTGGATGATCTTCAGCAGCATGAGCATGAGAGAGCAGTCAGAATGGTAGGCTTCAAGGCTGCTGCCTATCTTGGAGAGGCAGGCAGAAACGTAACACCTGATGAAGTAAAGATTTATGAAACTCCTCCTCTGATAGATGGAATGAAGCAGTATCCAAATCTTCCAAGAGTGGCATATGTATATATGCTTCAGACCCAAGGTCTTCTTCATGATACTTATGTTTACGGGGTGGATGCAAAGAGGATTGTACCTACACTCATATATCCTACAGAAGTAATGGACGGAGCTATAGCAAGCGGAAACTGCGTTTCAGCCTGTGACAAGAACCCGACATACAATCATATGAACAATCCGGTAATTGAAGATCTTTATGAAAGACACGGCAAGGATTACAACTTTGTAGGCGTAATTATAACAAATGAAAATGTTACTCTTGCCGACAAGGAAAGGTCCTCCAACTGGACGGCAAAGCTTGCGGAATTCATGAACCTTGATGCAGTTATAGTATCTGAGGAAGGCTTTGGAAACCCCGACACAGACCTTATGATGAACTGCAGGAAGATAACAGGAAAGGGTATCAAGACAGTACTGATAACAGATGAGTATGCAGGCAGGGATGGTGCTTCACAGTCCCTTGCAGATGCTGATAAAACTGCAGATGCAGTGATAACAGGCGGCAATGCAAATGAAGTTATTTCTTTACCGCCAATGAAGAAGATATTAGGCTACCTTGAACCTGCAGATACAATAGCAGGTGGATTTGACGGAAGCCTTAGGGCAGATGGAAGTATAGTTGCCGAGCTTCAGGTAATTACCGGTGCGACAAGTGAAATAGGTTTTAATAAATTAAGCGCAACAATGTTTTAATAGCAGGCAATAGGCAAGGGGCAATAGGCAATAGTATTTAGAAGGGCTTCGAAGTACTGCTGGAACCCATTGCCCATAGCCAATAGCCCATTGCCGAGACTTTAGAGAATGACCCAAATAACATAATGAAAGGATGAATGAAATGTTACAGGATAAAAAGTTTATCATTATTGGCGACAGAGATGGTATCCCAGCTCCTGCAATAGAAGAGTGCATAAAGACAATAGGTGCTGAAGTAGTATTTGCATCTACAGAGTGCTTTGTCTGAACTGCTGCAGGAGCAATGGACCTGGAAAACCAGAAGAGAGTTTTGGATTTATCAGAAAAATACGGCAAAGAGAACATAGTCGTAGTGATTGGTACTTCTGAGGCTGAATCTGCAGGGCTTACTGCTGAAACAGTTGCAGCAGGAGACCCGACTTTCGCAGGTCCTTTGGCAGGAGTCTCGTTGGGACTCAGAGTATATCACATATTTGAATTAAAGGATCAGGTTGATGAAAATGTATATGATGAACAGTGCGGCATGATGGAAATGGTTCTTGATGTTGATGCTATCAACAACGAAGTAAAAACAATAAGAGACCAGTACTGCCAGTTTAAAGATTGATAAAACATAGGGTAAGCTTTATCGCTATAGTCAAATCTGGAGGGGAGGAAAACTTCTAAATGATTAGAGTTGTGCATTATATAAATCAATTCTACGGTGGTATTGGCGGCGAAGAAAAAGCTGATGTCAAACCAGAGGTTAGGGAAGGTGTTGTTGGTCCCGGAATGGCTTTCAAGGCAGCACTTGGAAATGATGCCGAGATTGTAGCTACAGTAATTTGCGGTGATTCATATTTCAATGAGAACATTGAGGAAGCTTCTGCAGAAGTATTGGAAATGGTTAAAAAAAATAATCCGGATTTATTCATCGCAGGTCCTGCTTTCAATGCAGGAAGATATGGAGTAGCCTGTGGATCTATTTGCAAAGCAGTTAAAGAAAAGTTGAATATCCCGGTTATTACAGGTATGTATGTAGAAAACCCGGGAGCAGATATGTTTAAGAAGGATCTTCATATAGTTGAAACTGCCAATGCGGCTACAGGAATGAGACAGGCAATTCCTGCAATTGCCAGGCTGGCTCTTAAGCTGGCTAACAAAGAGACTATTGGCATGCCGGCTGCAGAAGGATATATCCCAAGAGGAGTAAGAAAGAACGTATTTAAAGCTGAGAGAGGCTCCAAGAGAGCTGTCAACATGATGGTAGCAAAGCTCAAAGGGGAAAAGTTTGAGACAGAATATCCAATGCCCGACTTTGACAGAGTAGTTCCAAGTCCTCCAGTGACCGACATGAGAAAAGCTAAGATAGCCCTTGTTACTTCAGGCGGTACAGTACCAAAGGGCAATCCGGACAGGATAGAGGCCTCCAGTGCTTCCAAATATGGCAAGTATGATATAGCAGGAGTTAACGACCTGACAGCGGAGACTTATGAAACAGCTCACGGTGGATATGACCCAACATACGCCAACCAGGATTCTGACAGAGTACTTCCGGTGGATGTACTTAGAGACCTGGAAAATGAAGGAGTTATAGGAGAGCTTCATAGATATTTCTATACAACTACAGGTAATGGTACCTCAGTTGCCAATTCAAAGAAATTCGCTGCAACGATTGCAGAGGAGCTTATTAAGGACGGAGTGCAGGCAGTTGTACTCACCTCGACCTGAGGAACCTGTACGCGTTGCGGTGCAACGATGGTAAAAGAAATTGAAAGAGTGGGAATACCGGTAGTACACATTTGCACAGTTGTTCCGATTTCCTTGACAGTTGGTGCAAACAGGATAGTTCCGGCAATTGCAATACCACATCCGCTAGGAAACCCTAAACTCAGCAAGGAAGAAGAAAAAACATTAAGAAGAGGCATGGTGCTTAAAGCATTAAAGGCTCTCGAAACAGAAGTACACGGACAGACAGTCTTTGATAAGTAACACAGCGAGGGTGGTGCAAACCACCCTTGTTTTCACACTATAGAATTATGGAGGTGTAAACAGATGACTGCACCAGTAGTAAAAGGAGCGGCTTATGTACTTGTACACACACCGGATATGATAATGCATTATGGTACAACCTGTGCACTTGAACATGAAGCTAATCCCGGTTCTGAATTTTTGAAGAAGCTTCCCGAGTTTGTAAGAGGCTATGAGGAAGTTGTGAAATATGCTCCTAACCAGGCATATATAGGCAGCATACTTCCTGACTCACTTAATACCATATCAAAGCCTTGGTACAAGAACCTTATCCAGGATGCCAAAGCAGAAAGCAAAATGGGCGAAATAGTTGACCAGGACGAATTCTATGTTGCTATAAAACTCAGTGATGCTTTTGATCTTGTTATGCTTGAAAAGAATTTTCTTGCTGAAACAAAGGCAAAGCTGGCAAAAAAGCCGCTCTATACTGAAGCTGAGCTTGCAAAGCTTAAAGAAGGCGTAGAACAGTCCGAAGTCGACAGCAAGGTTAAAGAAGGGGCGGAACCACTTTATAAGGGCAATAAGCTTGTTGGCTGTGTAAAAGCTGCCCATGATAAGGATAAGAATCTCACAGCTCATATAATGGTAGAAAATCTTGTAGTAAAGGCTTCGGGAGTAATAGCTCTTAAGAACCTTATATATAGGAGCAATATACCTGCTAGTTCCATTGAGTATGTAATAGAGTGTTCGGAAGAAGCCTGCGGTGATATGAACCAAAGAGGCGGCGGCAATTTTGCTAAAGCTATATGTGAAGTAGCCGGTGCTACAGGAGCTACCGGCTCAGATACCAGAGGTTTTTGTGCTGCGCCAACTCATGCGCTTATAAATGCTGCTGCCATGGTAAAGGCAGGAGTATACAAAAGTGTTGCAATAGTTGCAGGTGGTGCAACTGCAAAGCTGGGTATGAACGCCAGAGACCATGTGAATAAGGGATTGCCTGTACTGGAGGATTGTCTTGGAGGCTTTGCAATACTCGTAACAGAAAATGACGGAGTAAGTCCAATACTTAGAACTGATATAGTTGGAAGACATACGGTAGGCACAGGCTCATCACCTCAGGCTGTTATGGAATCCTTGATAACCAAGCCTTTAGATAAGGTCGGATTGAGAATAACCGATGTAGACAAGTACTCTGTAGAAATGCAGAATCCAGAGATAACAGAATCGGCAGGAGCGGGTGATGTTCCTCTCGCAAACTTTAAAATGATAGCTGCTCTTGGAGCAAAGAGAGGCGATATTGATAAGACGGTAATGCCGTCATTTATCAAAGAGCATGGAATGCCCGGCTTCGCACCTACCCAGGGGCATATACCTTCAGGGGTGCCTTTTGTCGGAGCTGCAAGGGAAATGATGATGGCGGGGACCATTGAAAGAGCTATGATAGTAGGAAAAGGAAGCTTGTTCCTCGGTAGAATGACCAACCAATTTGACGGTGTATCCATCATCATGGAAAAAAATACAGGCAGGGAAGAATCAACAGGTGCTGTTTCCAAAGAAGAAGTCAAGGAAATGGTAGCAGAGGCAATGAAAGATTTCGCATCCTTTTTACTAGATAGAAAGCAGGTGTGATACTAATGGCAGAAAATCAAGTTAAGTCAATGATTGGTGAAGTGTTCAACGAGATTGCTGATGCTATAATGACCGGAGAGTTCGGGAAAAGGATAAAAGTAGGCTTGACTACTATGGGAAGCGAGCATGGGACTGAGGAACTGGTAAAGGGAGCATCCATGGCCGCCAAGAAATATAGTGACTTTGAAATAGTGCTTGTTGGCCCGAAGGTCGATACAAACCTTAGAGTAGTTGAAGTAAATAACGAAGAAGAAATGCATAAGAAGATGGATGAGCTTCTGGACAATGGCGAGCTGGATGCCGCTGTCACCATGCATTACAACTTCCCAATAGGTGTCTCTACCGTGGGCAGAGTAATAACTCCCGGCTTCGGCAAGGAGCTTATAATAGCTACAACCACAGGCACCTCATCAACTCAAAGAGTTGAAGGAATGGTCAAGAATGCACTGCATGGCATAATAACAGCAAAAGCAATGGGAATAAAGAATCCTACAGTAGGAATACTTAATGTTGACGGTGCCAGACAGGTTGAGAGGGCTCTAAAAGAGCTCAGGAGCAATGGTTACAGCATAAATTTTTCAGAATCTGTAAGAACTGACGGCGGTGTGGTTATGAGAGGCAACGACTTGTTGGCGGCGGCATCTGATATTATGGTAATGGATACTCTGACCGGCAATCTCATGATTAAGATATTCTCTGCTTTTACAACCGGGGGCAGCTATGAGTCCCTTGGCTATGGCTATGGACCGGGAGTAGGTGACAACTACGGCAAAATCATCTGCATACTGTCAAGGGCTTCAGGAGCATCTGTGGTATGTGAAGCACTGAGATATGCTGCAAGCTGCGCAAGAGGCGGACTTACAAAGATAGCGAAGGAAGAGTTCGAAAAGGCCAGGAAAGCCGGACTCGACAATATCTTGGGGACATTAACCGCTGAGAGCAAAAAAGCTGCTCCAAAAGCTGAAATAAAACAGCTTGATAAGAAGCCAGTGACGAAATCCGTTGCAGGAATAGACATACTGGAGCTTGAAAATGCTGTAGCGACCCTTGCAGAAGAAAGTATTTATTCTGAAAGCGGAATGGGCTGTACAGGACCAATTGTATTGGTGGCTGAGGGCGATTACATCAAGGCTATAGATATACTTTTAGCAAAGAAGTATATCAACGAAAGACCACTGGACTGCAACTGCTAAGTGCCAGGCACGACGGTTAGACGGTTATTGTGCAATAACCGTCTAA
>Ga0209643_1002222_pt1 | contig 13406 bp, 7 predicted proteins | sample AutmiccBRH37_all_FD_187383 | JGI IMG/M metagenome (GOLD analysis project Ga0209643, IMG submission 187383) | Deep subsurface microbial communities from Mt. Terri, Switzerland - Autotrophic microbial communities BRH/37_all (SPAdes) (version 2) | ecosystem: Environmental > Aquatic > Deep subsurface... | reverse complement strand
AAAATAGGATATAATAGGACAAAAATATAAGAATTTTCATGGTATAAAAAACCCTGAACCCCGCCATTTATAAGCGATTTTCAGGATTGGTAATCCTATTTTTTTGTTTGTAACTCCTAAAGTCAGGAGAACATTTCGTCAATCATATTTTTGTGTGTGGTGAAGCTGGTAGTTTTTTTCAACATATAACCTTCCCCTCATTTTTTCCACTATTTATATAATTAAAAAAGTATTTATTTGTCAATAGTTCTACAAAAATTGCTTTTTTCCTCCATATTAGCATAATATTTCTTATAAATTACTAATTGTATCTATCAAATTTTTCCCTATCCATATTAATTATGCTTTTTCTTTTTCATCTATGGTTTGCATGATATCCTTTAGCTGTTCCTAAATCTATGAATATGGATGGTCTCTTAATGGAAGGATAGATATTAAGAAAAATATTTCCAAGGAGGTTATGTCATGCTGGTAGCCGTTGATTCTTCAGTTCATATGTATTAACGGTTATCGAGTGCCATACTATGGCTAATATGACTCGTTAAATTTATGTTTTTTGTTATCGCTCTTATCGCTGGGTTGGTAAGTATTATTTATATTTGGTTCTGGTCCCGCAGAAAGCAAAAAAGACTTCTCGCAATGTCAAAGAAAATTAAATAAAAGAGGAAGTATCTATTAGCTAACTTTTAGGTCTTCCTCCTTTTAAATTTATATCTAAAACTCCCTTATCCGTAAAAATTATCGTTAACTTTTTCGATAGCTTTATACCTTTAAAATAGGAACGGGTAAGCTTAAAAAATTAAAAGAGGGGCAGTATAATTACTGTCTTTTCAAATTTATGGGTGCTTTATACATACCTTAAAACTTAATGCAAATGTAAATTTTATGATCTATATAGTTTAAATATACATCATTTGGAAAATGGAATTATATTTATAATATATTTTTGACGGGAGGGAAAAAGAAGTGAGAATGAGGTTTGAAAAGGTAATGGTAGCCAATAGGGGTGAAATCGCAATTCGGGTCTTTCGTGCTTGTACTGATTTAGGAATTAGAACGGTTGCAATTTATTCCAAGGAAGATAAGTACAGCCTTTTCCGTACTAAGGCAGATGAAGCTTATCTTATTGGAGAACATAAAGGTCCCCTTGATGCTTATCTGGACATTGATCTAATTATCGACAGGGCTAAGAAAAAAGGGGTTGATGCTATTCACCCCGGTTATGGTTTCCTCTCTGAAAACCCAGAATTTGCCCGAGCTTGTGAAAAAGCAAGCATTACCTTTATCGGGCCCCCTGCCCACATCCTAAAAAATATGGGTGATAAAATTAATTCCAAATTAATCGCCCAAAAGGTAGGCGTTCCTGTAATTACAGGAAGCGCTACACCAATTAAAAATGAAGAGGAAGCATTAACCATAGCCTCTCATTGCGGGTTTCCAGTAATACTTAAAGCCTCCGCAGGCGGAGGAGGACGAGGCATGAGAGTTGTCTTCGAGCAGGGAGAGCTATTAAAGCAGTTCGAATTAGCGAAAAGCGAGGCGAGAAAAGCCTTTGGAAGTGAAGACATTTTTATTGAAAAATACCTGGAAAAGCCTAAACATATTGAAGTTCAAATTCTAGGTGATAAATACGGTAATATTGTTCACCTTCACGAACGGGATTGTTCGATTCAAAGAAGACATCAAAAAATAATTGAATTTACTCCTGCTTTTTCTCTAAATCCCCAAAAACGTCAAGAAATATGCAGCGATGCCCTGAAAATAGCCGAAGAGGTTCAATACGTAAATGCTGGAACCATAGAATTTCTAGTAGATGCTCAAGGAAACCACTACTTTATTGAAATGAATCCTCGTATTCAAGTTGAACATACCATTACTGAAATGGTTACAGGTATTGATCTGGTGCAAAGTCAAATTTTGATTGCCCAGGGTTATAATCTTGGAGATGAGGAAATTGGTATTAAGAGTCAATCAGATATTCAGCCGAGAGGTTATTCTATTCAGTGCCGGATAACTACGGAAGATGCCAGAAATAACTTTGCTCCAGATACAGGTAAGATTACAGCTTATCGTAGTGGAGGCGGCTTTGGTATACGCTTAGATGCAGGGAACGCTTTTACAGGGGCCACAATATCCCCCTATTATGATAGCCTATTAGTCAAGGTTACAACTTGGGACAGGAAATTTCCTGGCGCAGTTAAAAAAGCTCTTCGTGCTTTTTCAGAAATGAGAATCCGTGGGGTTAAAACAAATACACCTTTTTTATCTAATATCTTAAGCCACCCCACCTTCGTGGCAGGAAATGCTCATACAGGTTTCATTGATGAGACCCCTCAGCTCTTTGAGCTTGAGTCTGATAAAGACAGAGCTACCAAGGTACTAAAATACATTGGAAATATAATTGTCAATGAGAATAAAACTAAACCGACATATGAGCAGCCTGCTTTACCTGCAGTCATAGAGGGCCAGCCTCCTCGTGGTTTAAAACAGATCCTTGATGAACAAGGCCCAGAGGAACTAAAAAAGTGGATACTTGCTCAGAAAAAACTCTTGATTACTGACACTACTTTTCGTGATGCACATCAGTCTCTTTTAGCCACTAGAGTCAGAACCAAGGATATACTGACCATTGCTCCAGCTACTAGCTTTTTGGCTAGTGACTTATTTTCCTTAGAGATGTGGGGAGGAGCAACCTTCGATGTAGCATACCGCTTTCTCCATGAATCACCCTGGACTAGACTGGAAGAGTTACGAAAGAGAATTCCAAATATACCCTTTCAAATGCTTTTGCGGGGTTCTAATGGTGTAGGCTATACAAATTATCCAGATAACGTGATTAGGGCCTTTATCTTAGAATCAGCAGCTAAAGGGATTGATATTTTCCGGATTTTTGATTCCCTCAACTGGTTAAAGGGCATGGAGGTTGCCATTGAGGAAGTTCTGAAAACCGGGAAAATTGCAGAAGGCTGTATTTGTTATACAGGTGATATCCTTGATCCAAATCGTGATAAATACACTCTAAAATATTATATAAAACTTGCCAAAGAGATTGAAAAAACGGGCTCTCATATCCTGGGAATAAAAGATATGTCCGGCCTCCTTAAGCCCTATGCGGCCAAAGCCTTAATAAAGGCGCTAAAGGAGGAAATTTCTCTGCCCATACATCTCCATACCCACGATACAAGCGGTAATCAATTAGCTACTTTTTTATTGGCAGCAGAAGCCGGAATAGATATTGTAGATGCAGCAATTAACTCGCTTTCAGGTCTAACCAGTGCTCCTCCCCTTAACTCATTAGTAGCAGCTCTGGCAAATTCTCCCCATGATACTGGCCTTAACCTTGATAAACTACAGCTTCTCTCTAATTATTGGGAAGATGTGAGGCCCTTTTATCATCAATTTGAAACAGAATTAAAATCCCCATTAACCGATATATATAAATATGAAATTCCCGGTGGACAGTATTCAAACCTTAAGCCTCAGGTAGAAAGCTTAGGTTTGGGACACCATTTTGATGATGTTAAAGAGAAATATAAGGAAGTAAATGAACTTCTGGGTGATATTGTTAAGGTTACTCCCTCCTCTAAAGTTGTAGGAGACCTGGCTATTTTTATGGTTAAAAATCATCTTAGCAAAGATAATATTATCGAAAAGGGTAAGGATCTCACTTTCCCTGATTCTGCTGTCTCCTACTTTAAAGGTCTGATGGGTCAACCTATGGGAGGCTTCCCCCCTGAGCTGCAGGAGGTAGTATTAAAAGGAGAAAAACAAGTTACTGATAGACCGGGAGCACTACTTGAGCCGGTTGATTTTAAACAGATCTTTGAAATATTAAAGAATAAGTGTAGTCATGAATTTGAAATGAAAGATGTTCTGAGTTACTGCCTATATCCCCGAGTTTTTGAGGACTATCAGAAATTCCTGCAAGAATATGACGACTTAAGTCGGATGACAACCCATGTCTTTTTTGAAGGTCTTAATCCAGGGGAAACCACGGAAATGACCATCGAAGACGGAAAAACTCTATTAATAAAATATGTTAATTTAGGAGAAATAAATGAGGATGGGACCCGCAATGTGGTCTTTGAATTAAATGGCATCCGCCGGGAAATTGCAATTCCAGCTAAACATATCCAGGAAAATATGGTTAAGATTAAGATGGCTGACCCAACAGATAAAGGACAGGTTGGCTCAAGTATCCCCGGGAAGGTATTTAAAATTTTAGTAGAAAAGGGAGAAAAAGTCCAAGAAAACCAAGGATTGATCATCATCGAAGCCATGAAAATGGAAACAAGAATTGTAGCTAGAACTTCTAGTGTTATTGATGAGATACTGGTTAAAGAGGAACAAGAAGTCAAAGCTGGGGAACTCCTAATGATACTTAAGTAAAGCAGAAAACCGGATTTTCCAATTAATTAAACTAAAAATGGGACAGCCCAATATTTAAGGGCTTGTCCCATTTTTAAATTAAAATATATCATAGTATTTACTCAATAACCTAGTTTCTAAGTGGGATATAAAATAAGTAAATAGCATGCAGATATATACTTTTTCCCAGCTTCTTGATTATTTAACTTGTCATAAATTATGCAAATTAGATATAATAGCTTTATGAATATTAAAAATTGAAAGAGAGTGACATCATGGGCCGTAAGTGGAATAATATTAAAGATAAAAAAGCATCAAAAGATGTAAATACAAGTCGTATATATGCCAAGTTTGGGCGAGAAATTTATGTAGCAGCAAGACAAGGTGTGCCTGATCCAGAATCAAATCAAGCCTTAAGATTCGTACTTGAGCGTGCTAAAACATACAATGTCCCGAAAACGATTATTGATCGAGCGATAGAAAAGGCAAAAGGGTCTTCAGATGAAAGCTATAACGAACTTCGTTACGAAGGCTTCGGATCAAATGGTTCAATGGTAATCGTAGATGCACTCACAAATAACGTAAACCGTACAGCATCAGATGTACGCTATGCAATTACTAAAAACGGAGGCACCATGGGAGTAACCGGATCTGTAGCATATATGTTTAATGCAACAGCCGTTATTGGCCTTGAAGGTAAAACAGCGGATGAAGTCCTAGAAATATTAATGGAAGCGGATATTGACGTCCGTGACATTATAGAAGAAGACCATACGGTCATCGTCTATGCCGAACCTGATCAGTTCCATGCAGTACAAAATGCTTTCTGGGGTGTTGGTATAACTGAATTTACAGTTGCGGAACTAACAATGCTTGCACAAAATGAAGTAACTCTTCCAGAAAAAGCTAAAACACAATTTGAAAAATTAATTGAGGCATTGGACGATTTAGAAGATGTTAGACAAGTATACCACAATGTTGATTTAAGTGAATAATACTATAAGCAGACACTTCTTGCACCCCAAATCTTAGACACCAATCTAATTTTTGGGGTGCATCTTATTCTCCCTGGAAGGCTATCTCTTATTCTGGTGATAGCCTTCCTTCCTTCCTTCCTTCCTTTCTTCCTTTCTTTATTCATTCATCTAAAAGTTCGTTAAATTTTCCGCGCTTGGTATAGTGGGTATGAAGAAGCTCATGGGATTTGTGTCCAAGGGGTTCATTGAGATAATCTTGATAAAGTGTCTCCACAAAAGGATTTTCGTGAGATTTTCTAATGGCTTTGCTTTCATCTTCGTTATAGATAGCTTGAAGACGCTTCAAACGGATCTCAGGAGTGGTAGGTCTTGGTTGTCCACCACCACTTATACACCCTCCTGGGCAACCCATTACCTCAATAAAATGGTAAGGGGACTCTCCTCTAACAATTTGATCCATAAGATATTTTGCTCCTTTTAAACCACTTGTGACTGCAATCTTGACGGTGAAGTCTTCAAGGAATTTAAATTCCTCTTTCGGATCCTTAATTGTTATTTCAGCTGTTTTAATCTGCTCAAAACCTACTAGCGGTGTAATATGAAGTTTAGCAAAGGGCAGCTCTCTACCGGTAATAATCTCATAAACTGTACGCAGTGCAGCTTCCATAACCCCACCGGTTACTGCAAATATATCTGCTGCCCCAGTAGATAAGCCTAATGGATTATCAAAAGAATCCTCTTCAAGAGCCTGGAAGTCAATACCTGCTTTCTTAATCATTAGGGCTAATTCTCGGGTTGTAAGAACTGCATCTACATTATGAAACCCATCGTTTATCATTTCCGGCCGAACAATTTCATATTTCTTAGCAGTACAAGGCATGATGGAAACTACAAAAATATCTTTAGGATTCATTCCCAGTTTTTCTGCATAATAGGACTTAGCTAGAGCGCCTAACATCATATGGGGGGACTTACAGCTTGAGAGATGCTCAAGCTTTTCGGGAAAGCTATGTTCTACAAACTTAATCCAGCCCGGACTACAGCTGGTAATCATGGGTAAAGTTGCGCCTTCGCCTGTAAGTGCTTTGGTTACACGCTGCAGGAATTCATTTCCTTCTTCGATAATTGTTAGATCGGCAGTGAAGTTAGTATCAAATACATCATCAAAAGCAAGTTGTCTTAAAGCACTTACCATTTTACCTGTTACTAAAGTACCTGGTTCGTAACCAAATTCTTCACCTAGTGCAGCCCGAATTGCAGGTGCAGTTTGAACAATCACCCGCTTATTCTTATCGAACAAAGCTTTCCAAACATTTTGAGTTGCATCTTTTTCAACTAAGGCACCTACCGGGCAAACAACAGTACACTGGCCGCAGAAGGCACAATTTACACTATTGAGAGAAAGGGCCATTGCCGGACCAATTTGTGTCTTAAAACCCCTTTTTTGAGGATTTAGTGCTCCAACTCCTTGGATTTCATTGCAAACTGTGACACATCGGCGACAGAGAATACATTTTGAAGTATCACGGATAATTGATGGAGAAGATATATCCATAACCTCTTGGGATTTTTGCCCTTCAAAGCGGGCCTCTTTAATTTGGATCTGCTCCCCCAGTTTTTGAAGCTCACATTTCTGATTACGTTCACATTTCAAGCAATCTTTGGGGTGGTCTGAGAGCATCAACTCGAATAATACATTACGGGTCTTTTTAACCCGTTCAGAGTTAGTATAGACTTTCATTCCTTCTCGTACCGTTACCATGCAGGAAGCTTGCAGGTTTCTCATCCCTTCTACTTCCACAACGCAAATTCGGCAGGAACCAATTTTATGAATATTTTCAAGATAACAAAGGTTAGGAATGAGAATATTGTTCTGCTTAGCCGCTTCAAGAATGGTTGTTTCCTCTGGAACACTAATCTTTTTATTATTGATAATTAAATTGACCATATCTCACGCCCTCCTATCGCATCTTAAGCATCTCATGGATTCTGCCAGAGCATTTAGTTTATGGTAGCCCACTGCCACTTCATCAAAACCTTGTTTTCGAATATTTGGGTCTAGGTATTTCATAAGGAATCTTTCATGCTCAACAAGTTCTTTTTCGTCTAGAGGCTCCGGAATCTGGATACTCTCGCCTGTGTTTAAGACCCCTTTTCCTCCTAGATATTTATCAATAGAGATAGCTGCCTTTTTTCCATCAGCAATTGCTGTTATAGCAACATCAGAACCTCTAACCACATCTCCGCCGGCAAACACCCCATCAATTTTAGTCATGCAACTAACGGGGTCAACTACAAAGGTCCCCCATTGTGTTAACTCTAATTCATTTTTATCTATAAAAGGTAAATCAGAATACTGGCTTACAGCTGGGATAACCAAATCAACTTCAATAGTGAATTCGGAACCGGGGATAATTACCGGTTTTCTTCTACCACTGGTATCAAAATCCCCGAGGCACATTTGGACGCTTTCAACCCCTTCTACTTTACTGTTTCCAGTGAACCGAACCGGTGTTACCAAAGAAATAATTTTAATTCCTTCTTCAACAGCATCATGAATTTCTCTGCTATCAGCAGGCATATCTTCTATCATGCGTCGATATAGAATGGTAACTTCTTTTGCTCCCATTCGAACAGCGACCCGGGCAGCATCGATGGCCGTATTTCCACCACCGATAACAGCTACTCGTTTACCTACAGTCACTGTCCTTTTCAAATTGACATCACGGAGGAAATCTAGACCATGATAGACACCTGGAAGATTTTCTCCTGGAATATTAATCTTATGGGAGAACTGGGTCCCAGTGGCAATATAGAGGGAATTATGTCTTTCTTGAAGTTCTTGAAATGTAACATCTCTACCCACTTCGGTATTAAGATGAATTTTTACCCCTGCCTGTTCAATTAATTTAATTTCTCGCTGTAGAACATCTTTGGGCAGACGGTATTCTGGTATACCGAAAGCCAGTACTCCCCCGGCAACGGGTTGTGCTTCATAAGTATGGACATTATAGCCCAACCTTGCCAGGTAGTAACCACAAGTTAAACCAGACGGTCCAGCTCCTATGATTCCTATGCTTTTATTATTGCTGGGATAAACAATATCGACATAAGGCTCTTCATGCTTTAATACATAATCGGCAACATACCGCTTGAGATCAGCGATGGCTACTGATTCATCCAGTTGGGCTCTGCGGCATTTACTCTCACAAGGGTGGGTGCATACCCGTCCGCAAACTGCAGGGAAGGGATTCTCTTTTCGGATAAGATTATAAGCTTCTCTTAATCTTCCTGCTGCAATTAAGGCTAAATAACCTGGAACATTAATATCTGCTGGGCATGCATTCTCACAGGGTGAAATAAACAAATCGGAACATACTCCGGCACGACAGTATTTATCCTTAATGTGCTCTTCATATTCGTGGCGGAAATACTTAATGGTACTTAAAACAGGATTAGGAGCAGTTTGGCCTAATCCGCACATGGCAGATTCTTTAATGGACTCACTGAGTTCCTCAAGAAGCTCAATGTCCCCGTCCCTTCCTTCGCCTCGAGTAATTCTTTCTAGAATTTCGAGCATTCTCTTTGTTCCAATGCGGCAGGGAACACATTTACCGCAGGATTCATCTTGAACAAAATCCATAAAGTAACGAGCTACATCCACCATACAGGTATCTTCATCCATACTTATAAGACCGCCCGAACCCATAATTGCTCCTAGACCAGTAAGTGAATCGTAATCAACAGGGGTATTAAGAAATTCTTTTGTGATACATCCGCCAGATGGTCCCCCTGTTTGTGCAGCTTTGAAACTTTTATTTTTAGGAACACCCCCACCTAATTTAAAAAGAATATCTCCTAAGCTCATCCCCATAGGAACTTCTACTAAACCAGTATTAGCAATATTACCAGCCAAAGCAAATACTTTTGTTCCTTTATTGCTAGCTGTACCGTATTGAGTAAACCATTCATTTCCATTTAGAAAAATAGGTGGGATATTGGCAAAGGTTTCCACATTATTAATAATAGTCGGTTTATTAAACAGACCTTTTTCAAAAGGGAAAGGGGGTTTCTGTCTAGGTTCACCCCGTTGACCCTCAATAGAGGCCATAAGTGCGGTTTCTTCTCCACAGACAAATGCTCCTGCACCAATACGAATCTCTAAATCAAAGTCAAAATCAGACCCTAAGATTTTTTTACCTAGAATTTTCGCGTTACGTGCTTCGACAATGGCATTACTTAGGCGCTCAACAGCCAAGGGATATTCGGCCCGTATATAAATATATCCTTTTTGTGCTCCCAAAGCATAGCCGCAAATCATCATTCCTTCAATTAGAGTATGGGGATCTCCTTCAAGAATACTTCGATCCATGAAAGCACCGGGATCACCCTCATCTGCATTACAAACAATAAATTTAGTTTCACCTATAGCATTAAGTCCAGCTTCAAGTTTAATACCTGTTGGAAATCCTCCGCCTCCCCGGCCCCGGAGTCCGGATTTCTTTATTTCCTCCACAACTGATATTTGACACATTTCTGAAAGGACTTTGCCAATTGCCATATATCCATCATTACCAATATAAGCATATATAGAAGAGTGCTCTATTACTCCACAGTTTCTCAGTGCAATTTTCATCTGCTCCTTAAAGAAATCGATATCACTCAATTTAGGTACATGGATTCCTTTCTGGCGGTCAAAATAGGTCTTATCCTCTTTGATTTTTCCATCAACAAGGTGAGATTTTATAATATTCGGAAGATCTTCGGGAGTTAGTTGAGTATAAAAAGTTTCATCGGGGAGAATTACCATAACTGGACCAATATCACAACTACCGATACATCCTGTTTCAACCATAAATACATCTTTATCAATTTCATTTTCCTTGAGGGCATTTAGTAAAGCATCTCTAACAGCATAGCATTTGGAAGAGATACACCCGGCACCGGCACAAACAAGAATTTGAAATTTATACTTTTGCAGGCTTTCCTTATAATATGTCTTATTTTTCACAATGTCTGCTAAATTTTTAACTTCTAGGGTCATTTTTTCACCTCCCCGAATTCTTTTAAAATAGATTGCAGTTTATCTGGATTAACCTGTTTGTAAACTTCATCATTAATTGAAATTGCTGGAGCTAGGCCACATGCCCCGATACAACGCATGACTTCAAGGGTAAATTTCCCATCAGCTGTTGTATCTCCTACTTGAACCTTAAGAAGTTCTATAAGCTGGTCAAGGATCTTTTTCCCGCCCCGAACATAACAAGCGGTACCGAGACAAACTTTGATAGTGTTTTCCCCTCTGGGTTGAGTTGAAAAGAAGGAATAAAAGGTTACTACTCCGCTTATTTGAGACAGAGGTATCTCCAACCTTTGAGCTATAAATTTCTGTAATTCTAGGGGAATATGTCCATAGATACCTTGGGCCAGATGTAGAATTTGAATCAAACTACCTTCTTTATCTTTGTACTCATCAATTATTTCACTGATACGTGTGTACTTATCTTGATCACTTTCCTCAGCGCACTGACATTGACATTTAATTTCTAAAGCCACGCTAACCTCTCCTTTCACAACAAATGGTATATGATTGTATTCACATTCACATTCATTATCATACATTCAAATAATTCAGTCAATAATCTTTTTTGAAAATTTCATATAAATTGGATAAATTTCATTTTTTTCTGTGACCACTATAGTCCCTCCTCTGTATCCTTTGTATTAAAAAATAGAAAAGTGCGTTATAATTATATTAATTTATATGTAAAGATAAAAAGATAAAAGAAACAAGAGTTGAAAACCTGTTTCTTTTATCCCGGGTATCAAAATTATTTGCATTCCCAATATATTCAATCCCAGCAATAATAAATTAAATCTATTGCTTCCTCTTCGCTTTCTATTAATTTAATATTGTTTTTTTGTAGACTAGTAATTGCCTCAGATAATTTATCTACCCGAAAAATTACTAGAGCTTTTTTAGGCTTAGAGCCCATAAATGCATACATATATTCAACATTAACATATTCCTCTTCTAATATCTTTAGTACTTTATCTAAACCACCGGGAGTATCCTCAATTTCAACAGCTATTACCTCACTTAATTTAACAGCGAAATTTTTATTTTTTAATAACTCTACAGCAATTTCCGGCTGATCAACTATTAATCTTAGTACACCAAAATCTGCTGTATCGGCTAATGTTAATGCTCTTAGATTAATATTGTTTTCAGCTAATACTGATGTTGCTGCTCTTAAATGTCCTGGAATATTTTCAAGAAATATTGATAATTGTTTGATAACCATGCAAATACCTCCTTAAATTTTTCTCTTATCTATTACCCTTTTAGCTTTTCCTTCGCTTCTAGTTATTGTTTTCGGTTCAACTAATTTTACTCTTACTGAAACTCCAAGTAAACTTTCAATTTCATTACGTATTTTTTTATTTAAGCTTTCCAGTCTTTTAACTTCATCAAAAAAGGTTTTTTCCGAGACTTCTACTTGTACTTCCAAATTATCTAATTGACCTTCTCTGTCAACAATAATTTGATAATTTGGTTCTACTTCTTCTATTTCTAAAAGTACATGTTCAATTTGAGAAGGAAAAACATTTACTCCCCGAATAATTATCATATCATCAGTTCTTCCTTCTATTCTACCAATCTTTATGCTTGTTCGTCCACAATCACATTTTTCATTTATTATCCTTGAAATATCTCCTGTCCGATAACGAATGATAGGTAACGCTTCCTTAGTTAGAGAAGTAAATACTAATTCTCCTTTTTCCCCTGTTGGCAAGACTTCTCCTGTTTTCGGATTGATAACCTCAACTATAAAGTGGTCTTCCATAATGTGCAAACCACTTTTATATTTACATTCTACTGCAACACCGGGACCTATTATTTCACTTAAACCGTAAATATCTATAGCTAATATCTCCAATTTTTCTTCAATTTCTTTACGCATATTTTCTGACCATGGTTCAGCACCGAAAAGTCCGGCTTTTAGTTTTAAATCCGCAGGCTTTAAACCCATTTCTTTAATTACTTCTGCTATGAATAAAGCATAGGAGGGCGTACAAGTCAAAATTGTACTCTCATAGTCTTTCATAATCATTACCTGGCGTTTTGTATTACCTCCTGAAATAGGAATAATCGATGCACCGATTTTTTCTGCTCCATAGTGTACGCCAAGCCCCCCTGTAAATAAACCATATCCATATGCATTTTGAATCACATCTTCCTTTTGTACACCAGCACTCATTAAAGCACGAGCCATTAACTCAGACCAGGTATTTAAGTCATTTCTTGTATAACCAACTACTGTTGGTTTTCCTGTTGTTCCTGAAGAAGAATGGATTCTTACTACTTCACTTAAGGAAACTGCAAACATACCATAAGGATAATTATCTCTTAAATCCTGTTTTCGTGTGAAAGGGAATTTCCTTAGGTCTTCCAAAGACTCTAAATCTTTGGGCTCTATACTTTCTTGTTGCATAATGTTTCTATAATGAGGAACATTATGGTATGCCCTTTCAAGAGTTTGTTTCAATCGCTCTAGTTGTAAATTTTTTAATGCTTCACGCGGTAGGCATTCGAATTTTTGATTCCAGTACATTTTAATAACCTCCCTTAGTAGTGACTGGTAACTTGTGAGTAGTTATTAGTAGTGGGAATAAATCCAGATAATAAAAATACCTTTCGTCACCCGAAGGGACGAAAGGTTTAATCCGTGGTACCACCCTAATTTAACTGTTTAGAAAAAAACAGTCATCTCCGGATACTAGAAATTAAAATATATCCAATACCCATTCTATGTAACGGTAGAACCCGTTTAGACCTACTTTATTTCAGTCTAACTACTTAGGAGCGAACTTCAACTATCCATGCATTAGAAATGCTTACAGTCAACGACATTTCCTCCCTGAAAGCTTTGTAAGTCTCTCGGAAACTCCGAAGTTATATGGTTCAAGGTTTTGACCTTGGGCCATTTTCATTTTTCCTCCAAGTCCTGCAAACAACAAATTAGGACTTGACAAATCCAAATCATCACCATAATCGCG
>Ga0209643_1002214_pt1 | contig 13488 bp, 13 predicted proteins | sample AutmiccBRH37_all_FD_187383 | JGI IMG/M metagenome (GOLD analysis project Ga0209643, IMG submission 187383) | Deep subsurface microbial communities from Mt. Terri, Switzerland - Autotrophic microbial communities BRH/37_all (SPAdes) (version 2) | ecosystem: Environmental > Aquatic > Deep... | reverse complement strand
CCTCGTCGCTGAGCCCGAGGCCGTCGAGAACCACATTGATGTTCGTGTCGTCGACAGTGCAACCGGCAGCCTCGATCGCCGCGACAGTCCGCTCTTTCGGGGTTTCGGCATGTGCTGCTGTTGTCGCGGATGCAATGCAGGCTGCGAACAGAAGGGATGTCTTGGCCATATTCGATGTCTCCTTTCGGTTTGGTCGGTATCTGGAAAGCGGTGTTGCAGTCTTACGGGTCGGTCCACACCATCGGAATTGACCGGACAAGCCCCAACAGATCGGCCTGACGGCGGATCCCTGTCTTGTCAAAAATGTTTCGTAGGTGGAACGCGACGGTGGTGGACGATACATCAAGCCGGTCGGCCACCTGATCGCGCCGCAGCCCTTCTGCGATGAGAAGTGCAACGCAGGCTTCGGACGGGGTAAGATCGAACAACTGGCGTAACGTCTCGGCATCAAGCGCCTGCTGATGCGCGGGATCGGAGATGGTGAGCATGGCTGCGATGCCGTCTTTTCCGGCGACCTGTCCAAGGGGCCGCCCCAGTACCATAAGGCGGCGTCCCTCCGTTTCGAGCATGAGTGCCGCCTCGGCCACTTGGCCAGAGGCGACCTGTCGGGCCAGTGCCATAAGGTTGCGGCCATCCTCGCCCTCGACGCCGATGCGAGGGCCAAGATCGATCTTGGCCTGTCGCGCCAGGACTTGCGCCGCGTAATTGGCATGGCGCACGCCGCCATCCTTTCCCAGCAGGACCACGCCGACAGCCAGCCGATCCAGCACCGCCGTGCCGGGCCCATCGCGGCTGGACGACCGCAATCGCGCCACCTGGTCGAGCCGCGAAGCGATCATGGCACGCAGAAGATCGTAATCAATCGGTTTTGTCAGGTAGTCGTCCGCACCGGCCCGGCGTCCCTCGATCATCTGTTCGCGCGAGGACAACGCGGTCAGGAACACGAAGGGAATGTCATTCAAATTGGGCCGGGTGGCCCGTAAACGCGCCAGCAGGGCGTGGCCGTCCATACCGGGCATGACGATGTCGCACAGGATAAGGTCAGGGCGTCGGCTGTCCAGCTGCATCAGAGCGTCCCGTGCGTCGCCCACCGCAATCACCTGATAGCTCGCCTCGCGCAGCTCGGCAGCGATGTCATCGCGCAACGAAGGTTCGTCCTCGATGCATAGGATCAGCGGGGCGGTCATGTCACCACCTTGGCCGGCAGGCTCAACCGCGCGGTCAGCCCACCGCCCTCAAGCGGTTTCAGCATCAGATCGCCGCCCTGAAGGCGTGCAAGATGGCGCGCCAGCGGCAGCCCCAGACCCGATCCCGGCAGATCGCGATGCCGCGCACCGCGCACGAAATTCTCGAAAGCGGCGGCCATTTCTTCCGGTGTCATACCTGCCCCCTGGTCGCAAACGTCGCATATGGCGAGTTCGCCGTTTTGAAGCGGCCTCACGTCAATCTCGCTATGGCGCGGTGAATAGAGCAAGGCATTGCTCAGCAGGTTTGACAGTATCTCGCTTGTCAGGACGGGATCGCAGATTGCAGTGACGGGATGGTTGCCGGTCCGAAGCGTGACGCGGTTGCCCGCATGCAGATCCTCGATGACGGTCGCGGCAATTCTGTCAAGATCGTGACAAGCCAGTTCGGGCGCAACCGCACCCCGGTCGACCCGCGCCATCATAAGTGCAGTGTCGGTCAAACGGACAAGGCGCGCCACCGCCTGCCGCGACACATCCGCCTTGGTGCGGATCACCTCGGGCGCGGGCGGTTTGCCGGACCGGGTCAGGCGATGCATCGCGCTGTCGATGACCGCAAGTGGCGTCCGCACCTGGTGTGCGATCAGGTCTGCGAACCGCCGATAGCCTTCTGAAGCGGCACGTTCGTGGGTCAGGTCGCGTTGTAACCGCTCGGCGCGAAGCCGGTCTAACCGCGCCTGCATCAGGCGTCTTTCGCGGTCGACAAGCAAAACGGCGAGTGCAGCGCCCGAAATCAGAGCCCCGATAATCGCAGCCAGCGCCAGAAGGTGCAGCTTGCTCAACTGATCCAGACGCTCGGACCGCACCTGCCACTCCCGAGACATGACTTGGCTCGCCTTCTGGCGCAGCGCCATCGACAAAGCAGAAACATGCGCCTTCAACGCTGCCGGGTCGCCCCCCTCAGCAGGATCGAGCCTGAGCAAGCCGTCCCGCCAACCCATCAACCCCTCTGCAAGTCCGGCCTCGCTAAGGAAACGCCATTGGGGCCCGTCACGCAGGAGATTCAAGCGCGAGACAAGAAGGTCATAACGCAGTAGCACCACGTCGGAGTTCGCATCGTTTGAAAGGGCGGCAGAGAGAGACAGCGCCTCGATCTGGGTCTGGCCGAAGATCCAGGTCATATTCTGGGTTACCGAAATCTGCATTTGCCGTTCGATGCGTATGATGTTGGAGGCTGCAATAACCAGCAGCCCCAGACAGACAACGATCAGGGCGCCCAGGCCGCTATAGCGCCAGCGCGCGCCCAATCGGTTCATTGCACATGCAGCGCGCTGAGTTGCCAGACCCAGCGCATGTCATAGCGGATATCGGCCAGCACGCCGTGATCGTCACGTGGGTACACAATCCAGACCGGCCCTTTGTCACGCGGTGTGAGTGCAATGCCGTCCATGTAAAGCGCCGCGATCACGTCGAACTCGTGGAAATCATCCATCGGGATGTCGATCACGTAGTCGTTGAGCGCGCGCGCCATCACCGTGTCGCCATTTGCCTCAGCACGATCGAGGATATCGCGCATCAACACACCCCGGAATACAGGCTGGCCATCGGTCACGGTGGTTGAAGTCGCGATCTCGTGCCACTCCAGCGCGTCGAGATCTGCGCGTGTGAGCTTGACCTCTCCGCCGGCGACGTCACCGGTCAATGTCAACAGCACCTCTTGCGCAACCGCCCCTGACGCACCAAGCGCTATCAGAACTGAACCAAAGAGCAGACGTTTCAGGGCTATCATTGGCCATTTTTCTTGAGGAAATCCAAAACAGATCCAAGGATAGCATGCAAAATCGCATCGTGCCCACTCCAAACGAACGGGGCGCAATCCTTCGGACGGGTTTAGGCTGCCGAAGTTCCGGACAGGGGATAGAAATTGCGAACCACACCACGTTTCATGGATGCGTTATGCCTCGTTCTGGGGCTTATGGCAGGTAGTGCGTCAGCGCAGGACCAGGCAGGGTTTGTTACCGGAAGTCTGGGGGATGCGCCGCTTGAACTGACAGTCTCGCCTGACTTTTCGGACGCAACCGTCATAGGAACCTATCTCGATGCGTCCCTTCTTGCCACGCAAGTCGACGGGGCCGAGGGGCCGGTGACGCTGATCCTCACTTTCAACGGAGAACTGCCTGATCTTGCGGAAGTGACGGTGGAAATTGCCTTTGCGCGCGAGATGGGTCGCAACTGGTCAGGCGACGAGAGCAGCCTTTCGCTGAAGCTTGACACGGTTGATGCAACCGATGGCGTGATCGCCGTCGCGGGCACCGTCACCGGCGAGGTCAGCGGCGGCCCTGCGCAAGAGACCTTGCCGGTGACATTCAGCTTCAACGCCCGAATGAAGGATTTGGACTGATATGTGCCGCCTCAGCCTTGCACTGATCTTTTTGACCACCCCACTTTGTGCAACCCCGGTTGATGGTGTCTATGACGGCTTCGATTGCACCGCGCCCGTTAGCGACCAGCGTGTGACGATCCAAGGCGATCGACTGACTTACTATGAATCAAGTTGCCGTCTGACTGATCCACAGGCTGTCGAAGGTTGGGAAGGCGCAACGCTTTACTGGGCCAACTGCCGTGGTGAAGGGCAGGATTGGCGCGAACGGACACTGCTGATGACCCGAATGGGCGGCGATCTTATCGTTATTGGCGATGGGTGGGCCGAGCGCTATGCGCCGTGCCTCAACCAACAACAGGAGGCCGATTGATGCGCGTGACAATCCTTGCAGCACTGCTGTGCGGCGCAACTCCGCTCTTGGCGGATACCGCAACAGTGGTCGTGTTCGACGCCTCCGGTTCGATGTGGAACCGTCTCGAAGGCGATCTGAGCCGCATAGAAGTGGCCCGCGATGTCATGGGCAACTACTTCGTCGATCGTAACCCTGATGCGCCCTACGCGATCGTTGCTTATGGTCACAATCGCCGGGGTGATTGCAGTGATATCGAGGTGGTCACGCCAATGGGCCAGCATATCGGTGCCGGACAGGCCAACCTCATCGTGGGGCTTACCCCACAGGGGATGACACCTCTCACCGACGCGCTGCGGGTCGCCCGCGTTCAGATCCCGCCAACCGCCGAGTCAGCAGATATCGTACTGATTACCGACGGGCTGGAGAATTGCGGCGGCGATCCTTGTGCGCTTGCGGCGCAGTTTGCAGCCGAGGGCATCGACCTGCGCGCGCATGTTGTAGGCTTTGGAATGACACCGGGCGAGGTGCAGGCCCTGGCTTGTGTTCCCGACCAGACGGGCGGGCTTCTTCTGGAAGCTGCGACCGGGGCGGAACTGGCGGCTGCCCTAGCGCAGGTGACACTCACTGAACCTGTTGCGATCACAGTGGATATGTCGCTTTTCGCCGTGTCCGCCGAGACGTCCGCGCCGCTAGGTGCCGCCGACTGGCGGATCACCGATGCCGATGGCCAGCTTGTCGCGGAAGGTGAAGGACGCGATCCTTTCGACATTGCTCTGCCGCCAGCGGAATATGGCATTGCCGCCACGGCACCAGGGCATACCGGCGAAATGCTTTTGACTGTCAGTCCCGACATGGTCCAGCGCGTCGCTGTGCCGCTGATCGTGGATCGTCCCGAGGCGTCGCTTGATGCGCCCGGGACCGTACCGGCAGGCGGCACGTTGGATGTGGACTGGACCGGACCGGATGCCGATGGCGACCGCATCACGCTCGCACGGCCCGAAGCGGCAGCGGGCGACATACTGGCGGTGACGCTGACCCGACGCGGCACCCCTGCCACACTGCGTCTTCCTGACGAAACCGGCATGTTCGAGCTGCGCTACGAGCAAAATGAGCCGCAGCGCATACTTGTGACGCGCCAGATCTCGCTGACCGCAACCGAGGCCAGCATCACAGCACCCGTCGCCGTCCCGCTTGATGAGAGGTTTGAAGTGGACTGGACCGGTCCCGCCGGACCACAGGACGAGATCGTTCTGGCCGAAATCGGATCGCCCGATGATGCGCGGATCACCGCGACGCAGACACGATGGGGGTCTCCGGCGAAATTGAAGGCACCCGATGTGCCCGGCACCTATGAGCTGCGCTACCGCGTAGGCGCATCTGGCCGCATCCTCACGCGGACCCAATTCACCGTAGGAGGCACGGAATGACCCGTATGCTCTCGTTCCTCACCGCTGTCGGCCTCCTGGCGGCCTGTGTGCCGACGGATCAGGCTGGCCTGGACGACCCATCTGCCCGGTCCGTCAGCTTCGCCCCGGTCAAACGCGATCACAGCGGTTCCTGCATCGTCGGCTTTACTGTCACCTACCCGGAAGGCATCTCGCCGCACAAACGCCGCATCACGATCGAGGAACCGGCCCTCGGCGCCACGACCAGCTATGATCTGCCGATCCCCGCGCTTGGCCCTTCGGACGCATTCACGCGGCAAGATGGCATGGTGACCTTCACCGGGTTGGGCAATGCCACCGTGATCGACTGTGATCCCGAACTGACCCGGCGCACCCTGTCCGTCGGTGCCTGTACCGAAGGCCAATGCGCACCTGCGCGTTTCGTGCCGGATGCGTCCTTGGCATCGCTGGGACTTGAAGGGAGGCTCCAGTGATGATCCGCGTCATACTATCGGCCTTGTTGATCGCGCTGACCGAGCCGGCGCTGGCCCAGCAAAACACTGCTATTCAAAATGAGATCTGTTCGGAGATACCCCGTGGTTCGGATCGGCTCGACCTGCGGCGGATCGGCCCGATGCTGGAAGGCAGCTGGGCTGAGATATCAAAGGGTATCGGAATGACGATGGGCGTTCACAGGAATGAAGTCGAGATTGTCTATGACCGCATGCGCAACCGCCTTTACCTTAGCAGTGACGGGATGCAGACCGAACTGGTGCCGGTGCGGGGTGGCAACAGGGAACTGCGTTACGATTTCACTGCGCAGAGAGCTATGCCACGAGAGATGTTCGCGATCGAACCGGAGCTGACCGAATGGGCCTATGTGCTGGGTTGTGACATCGACCTTGCTCCGCAGTTTTCCTGGCAAATCGGTAGCGGCACACGGCGCGCGGATGGCATCATCAGCTTCTTGTCGGAAACGGACGCGATCGGAACAAAATGGAACTCAGGGAGGGGCGCCCGTGAAGTAAGCCTGACAAAGAGATGAGCAGCATGAAACAGATCCTTGCCCTTGTTCTTTCATTGATGGCGGCTCCGACATTTGCCCTCGACTCTATCGGCACAGTCACCGCACGGTTTGAAGGGGCGGACCTGTCATGGCAGGTTCTGACAACGGACGACGGCGCAGCGATGGTGCAGGTGAACAATATCGGCCCGCTGATCATGATAGACACGCATGCAATGGGCGATGGTGATGTCTATATCGGTCTCATCTTTCAGGGTGAACCCGCGATAGATGTAACGCCTGTCGGCATCACCATCGACATCAGTCCCGAAAGCGCCGCAGGCCCCGTCTGGAAAAGCGAAAGCGCAACTGTCACGCCGAAGCTGTCGATCGAAAGGCTGAGCCTCGACGGCGCGGGCAGGATGGAGGCGGGCTTTGAAGCGATGCTGTGCCGCAGCGATGCCCCGGCGATCTGCGAAATGGTGACTGGCCGGATAGAGACCGATCTGGGACTGCCATGAATCTGTCCTCGCTGCTGGCCGATCCCTTGCGCGTGGTGGAACAGAGTGACTCGGTGCTCGAAATCGAGAACCGCCCGACACGCCGTGCAACCATCACTTTGGGCGGTATCCTGCTTGCGGTTGCGATGGCCCTTGCCGCGATGGCCGACGGGGCCATCGGAACCGGTGTCTTGGTTTTGGCCGTGACCGGGTTTATTGGTTGGATGATCCTTCACGAGACTGTTCAACTTACGCAACTCCGCCTTGAGCGGCCCACCGATCAGGCTCGCCTGCGCGTGACCGGTCTCAAGGGCCGCCAGGAACAGAACCTCCGGCTGTCGAACGTGCACCGGGCAGAAACACGCATCCGCTATGGCAAGCAGACAAACCAGGAAACCATTGAACTCTACCTTGTCGGCTCTGAAGGTGACGGCATCAGCGAAACCTTGATCCCGTTGGGCCGGGCGGACACCGAAGACGTCATCCGCATGGCCAAGCTCATCACCTACTGGCTTGACGACGGACAACGCGGAGGCCAGCCATGATGGCCCGAACCAATACTCCCGACCGCTTCGAGGTCGAACTGGCGATTCCGCGCTTCATCCTGTGGTTCATGATGGCCCCTGTTGTTCCGGTCACACTGTTCGGATTGGTGAACCTGCTTGGCGGTGAGGTCCTGACGGGCCTGATCCTGCTTGTGGGCCTCAACGGGGCCTTCTACCTTGGCTATGTCGCGTTGTCCGAGCGTACCGTCCTCATACTCGACAAACAGAAAGGGCTGGTCACGATCGGCCGCGAGTCGCGGTTTCGCGCGCGTTCGGACGACTATCCTCTGGAGGCGCTGGACAGCGCGGAGCTTGACCGCAGCAATACCTCTGCGGAAAGCCGCACCACCTCGAAGGTGATGCTGGTCTTTCGGAACACCCGCCCTGCGACCCGGATTCCGCTGTCGGGTTGGGGTGTCTCCGGTGAAGGGCCGGGCAGGATCGCCGACGAAATCAATGACTGGCTACGCCACCAACAAATCTGATTTTTCAATGAAACATCTGGAGACCCGGCATGACCTTTAGACCCCACCTCGTCCTGGCAACCTGTCTGGCCACTACCCTTGCCACAGCCAACTATGCGCAAAGCTTGGGAACGGTGACACTGATCGTCGCAGACCAAGAGCGGACAATTCCGGTCTGGGCTGAACAGAGCGACTGGAGCGGTAGTGAAAGCTGGCCATCCATCAATATTTACGCACGCGACTTCAGTGACAACGGCGAAGAGCCCGCGTTGATAAGCCTGAGCTTCGAGGCTTCCGGTTGGCAGCCAAGCGTGCCCGAGATGGACATGGTTCTTTACGAGAACCGAAAATCCGTCGGAACGCTTTTTGCCCGCGAGGAGGAGGAGCGCGGCGGATTGACCGTTATCGTCGATAGCCATGCCTTCGATGGAACATCACTAAGCCTGACCGGCAGCTTTGAAGCCATGCTTGGCCCCTCGGACAACTATGGGAACGATATCGACCTATCACAGGGCGTTTCGGTGACAGGCACCTTCGACGTCGTGCTGGAGACGCTGGAATAACTCTACACCTCAAGAGCAGCCCCGTTCAGAAATGGGCATGGCTAGAAGCGCATTTCGATTGCCAACGAGAAACGCCAATGCCATGCGCCGCGCGATTTATCCTGATTGCTTAAAATTGATCTGCTTAATCAGATAAAAGTGCTTTCTCCTGTCCGGTGGATTCTGTTCAAGCTCGGTAGGTTTTGCCTTGGTCACTTCACCAATAGGAAAAGAAAAAGCCTGCTTTGAGAAAAGTGTTTCAACTTTTCAAAGGAGGCCCCCATGACCATAGCATCACAGTACATGCCAGATCGTCACCGCGACGCACTACAGGCGGGGCCGGCAGAAACGCCGCTGCTACCGCATCGAGGAAACCGGTGGGCTCATACGCCTGTCGAAGGCCTCGCTTGCGGGCTCGGAGCTGCTCAGCTCCGCGAAAGTCGCGGCCAGTCCTGTGCTGGCGGAGTATCTCGCGGGGCAGGGTGGCTGAGTTTCCCGCTGAGACAACACCACGGGACCACGCGCGCGCATACTGCCGACTTGAATTCGTATCTCAAATGAGATACATCACTCCCATCAACTGGAGGACCATCCATGCCTGCCCAAACATCCATGCTTCATGTCCGTGTTGACGATCAGCTGAAAGCACAGGCTTCGGACGCACTTGCAGGCGTCGGTCTGACGCTCTCCGATGCGGTGCGTATTCTTCTAACCCGCGTGGCCGCAGAAGGCGGATTGCCTGCCGGATTGACCGCTGATCCGGATGCCTATGACGCCTGGTTCAGGGCGAAGGTACAGGAAGCGCTGGACGATCCAAGGCCCACAACGCCCCATGCCAAGGCGATGCAAGACGCCCAGGCATTGATTGACGGGAAGCGCCTTGCCAAATCTTGAATGGAAAGCCACGGCCATCGCCGACTTGCTGGCAATCATTGACTACATCTCTGACGACAACCCGGATGCCGCCCAAGTTCTCAAAGACGAGATTGAACACAAGACGTCCCTCCTTCCAGAACGCCCTCAGATGTACCGCGCGGGCCGTGTGGACGGGACTAGGGAGATGGTTGTTCGGCCGAACTACATCGTGGTTTATGCTGAAAGCCCTGAGATGGTGACCATTTTGCGCGTTCTTCATGCTGCGCAGCAGTGGCCATGATCGGGGTGCAGGCCCCCCGCTAAGAAATTGCCCGCTCTACGCCTTCAAAGTGTAGAGCGGGCTTTTTGTCCTTTGGAACTCAGACCCTGATCCAAAGGAAATCCCCATGACCAAGCCCAAACCGGCAAATCCGGCTCTCTCAATCTCCGACGCTAACCTCGCCTCTGCCCTCGCGCAGATCGGCACGGAGATCGACCACCAACCCCTGCGCAGCTCAGCGCTGGCGCGCATCATGCGCGAGACGTTTCATGGCAGCGATGCCGGCGGTGCCTGGGACTGGCGCATGGCATATGACCTGATGCAGGCCGCGGCTGTTCAGGTGCTGCTGCGTGGGGACGGTGCAGCAGGTGACATCGCCGCTGCAAGGCTGCTTGCCTCGCGGCTCCTGACGGAAACGCGTCGGTCAGAGCAGCAGATCCGGCTGCAGCAGTTTTCCACGCCGCTGCCATTCGCGGCGCTGGTCTTGCGGGCGGCAGCCATTCGCAAGGGCGAGACCGTTCTGGAGCCCTCGGCGGGCACCGGTGCCCTCGCTGCTTTCGCTGCCCGGGCCAGTGCCACGCTTGTGCTCAATGAAATCGACCCCTTTCGCCAGCACCTCCTGCGCGCGGTTTTCGGTGGCGAGGTCACAGGCCATGACGGCGAGCATATCGATGATCTGCTGCAGACGCCGGTTCTACCCGACGTCGTGGTGATGAATCCGCCCTTCGCCTCCTCGGTCGATCGCTCTCGAGACAAGCATATCGCCGCCAAGCATCTCATCGCGGCTGCAAAGCGCCTGGCACCCTGCGGGCGGCTTGTGGCGATCATGCCGCCGGGATTCACGCCCGAACGCGATGCCGCGCATTGGTCCCGCGCCTGCGGTCTCCTCACGCCGCGACTGGCGCTGACGATGCCGGGGCAAGTCTACCGCAAGCTTGGCACCTCTGTCGAAACCCAGCTGATGGTCTTCGACAAGGTGCAGGAGGACGGCGAGATGATCCGCGTCCCTGTGCGGGATCTGGATGAAGCCTTGGCATATGTCGATGCCGTGGCCGCAACCCGGATCGAGATGCGCCCCGCCCAACGGGTTGAAGCGATCCCTCATGCTCGACCGACCGTTGCATCCTCTGCTCCGCGCAAGACCGCCGCTGCGCCTGTCGCCGCCTCCAAACCCCGGGCCAATGCCGTTGTCCCGCTAACCTTCACCAGCCTTGATATCCCGCGCGACAACACGCCGATCTCGGACATCTATGCGCGCTACCGGCCGCAGCGGATCGAGATTGCGGGTGCGCAGGAACATCCCACGCCGCTCGTTGAAAGCATCGCCATGGCCTCGGTTGCCCCGCCCATGCCCTCAAACACGGGCAGTGATGACTTGCGCCTGCCTGCCCGGTTGATCGAGGAGGGACATCTCTCCGAGGCGCAGCTGGAAACCATCATCATGGCGCATGATACCCATGGGCGCGATCTGCCCGGTCGGTTTACCATCGATGACGACCAGACCAAGCTGACGCGCGCCGATGATGACCCGGATGCACGTGCCTATCGCCTCGGCTATTTCCTCGGCGACGGCACCGGTTGCGGCAAGGGGCGCGAATGCGCGGGGCTCATCCTTGTCAACTGGCTGGCCGGGCGCAGAAAGGCGATCTGGGTCTCCAAATCCGCAACGCTCATCGAGGACGCGATCCGCGACTGGACCGATCTCGGCGGCTCGCCTGCCGACATCCAGCCGCTCTCCAAATGGAAACCGGACCAGCCCGTCCCGATGGGCGACGGTATCCTCTTTGTCACCTACGCCACGCTGCGGTCCGCGGGCAAATGCGGCACCACGCGACTGAGCCAGATCCTCGACTGGATGGGTGAAGACTTTGAAGGCGTCCTCGCTTTTGATGAGGCCCACGCCATGCAGAACGCGGCGGGATCCGAGCAGGGCAGGGGGGTCAAGCCTTCCCAGCAGGGCCTCGCGGGCCTCCGGCTGCAACTGGCAGCACCCCGCGCCCGCGTCTTCTACATCTCGGCCACGGGCGCCACGAGCGTGCACAACCTCGCCTATGCCGCGCGGCTGGGGCTCTGGGGGCAGGGCCCCGAATACCCCTTCCCAAGCCGCGAGAGCTTCGTTTCAGCGATGGAAGCCGGCGGCGTGGCTGCCATGGAGGTGGTCGCGCGTGATCTCAAGACGCTCGGCCTCTACACGGCCCGCGCCCTCAGCTTTGATGGGGTGGAGTATGACGTGCTCGAACACGCGCTCACCCCTGCCCAGATCGAGATCTACGACGCATACGCGACTTCGTTTCGGACGATCCACCACAATCTCGAAGCGGCGCTGACAGCGACCGGCGTCAACGACGCCTCGGGCGAGACCAATGCCTCGGCTGCTCGCGCCTCGGCCAAGTCCCGCTTCGAGAGCACGAAGCAGCGCTTCTTCAACCATCTCTTGATGGGCATGAAAGCCCCCACCATCATCCGCGCGATCAAGGAAGATCTGGTGGCGGGCAAGGCTTGCGTCATCCAGGTGGTCTCGACGGGCGAGAGTCTGCTGAAACGCCGGCTTGAGACGATGGACCCCGAGGATGAACTTGTCGAGGGTGCCTTGACGCCGCGCGATTACGTACTGGCCTACCTCGAACAGGCTTTCCCGATCCATGCGCAAAAGCTGGTCGAGGTCGACGGCAATATGGTGGCGGAACCCTTGCGGGATGAGACCGGCGCGCTCGTCGTCTCGCGCGAGGCGCTCGCCCTGCGTGATGCGGCCATGATGGAGTTGATGACGCTGGCCCCGATCCCCTCGGCGCTCGATCAGATCCTCTGGGCTTTTGGCGACGAGGCCGTCGCAGAGGTCACGGGTCGGTCCATCCGCCCTTTGAAGGCCGAGGATGGTCATCTCTTCATCGAGAAGCGCGCCGCCAGCAGCAATTCGTCCGAGACCCAAGCCTTCATGGACGGCGAGAAGGATATCCTGATCTTCTCCGATGCGGGCGGGACGGGCCGGTCCTACCATGCGGCGCAAACGGCGAAGAACCAGAAACGGCGGCGGCATTACCTGCTGGAGCCTGGCTGGCGTGCCGATGCGGCAATTCAGGGGCTGGGCCGCACGCATCGCTCGGCTCAGGTCAGCGCGCCCTTCTTTCGGGTCTGCACCTCGGATGTGCATGGCGAGAAGCGTTTCACCTCGACGATTGCCAAGCGCCTCGACCAGCTGGGGGCCTTGACCAAGGGCCAGCGCGAGACCGGCTCGCAAGGCATGTTCCGCGAGGAGGACAATCTGGAAAGCCCGATCGCGCGGGCGGCGCTGCGTGGGTATTTCGCCGATCTTGCCGCCGGGCGCGCCGAGGCGATGAGCTACGAGAGCTTCACCGACTGGACAGCCCTGCGACTGATCGACAAGGACGGTGTGCTTCTCGAGGAACTTCCCCCGATCCAGCAGTTTCTGAACCGGGTTCTGGCCCTGCCCATCCACATGCAGAACGCACTCTTTGCCGAGTTCATGCGCCGGATTGCCGATCAGACTGAACGGGCGCGCGCGGCGGGCACGCTCGATCTGGGCGTGGAAACCCTGCGCGGCGAAAAGATCGAGCAGGTCTCCACAGAGGATCTCTGGACCTGCCCGAAATCCGGCGCTGTGACGCGGATCATCGGGCTGGAGGTCACCGACCCGGTCCACGTCCTTGGGGCCGAAGAGGCCCTCTCGCGCAATCCGGACAAGCTGCCGATGGTCAATCGCGCCTCTGGCCGCGTGGGGCTCATCTCGGCGCGGCCCATGCAAATGTATGACGAGGACATCGTTACGCTGATGCGCAAGGCGGTGCGGCCAAACGGGTCGAGCTATCTCGAAGAGGCACGGTTTGTGTCCTCGGCTTGGGAAGAGATCGACAGGCCCGAGTTTGCGCGGATTTGGGATGCCGAGGCTGCGTCCCTGCCAAAAACCACCACGACCAAGCTCTACCTGCTGACCGGGCTGCTGCTGCCCATTTGGAAGGACATTCCGACCACCAATG
>Ga0209643_1002211_pt1 | contig 13505 bp, 14 predicted proteins | sample AutmiccBRH37_all_FD_187383 | JGI IMG/M metagenome (GOLD analysis project Ga0209643, IMG submission 187383) | Deep subsurface microbial communities from Mt. Terri, Switzerland - Autotrophic microbial communities BRH/37_all (SPAdes) (version 2) | ecosystem: Environmental > Aquatic > Deep... | reverse complement strand
CACCACGCTCGGCAAGATCGCCGCCGACCTGACCGGCAAGGGCGCCAAGGTGATGATCGTCGCCGGCGACACCTTCCGCGCCGCCGCCCGCGAACAGCTGAAGGTCTGGGCCGAACGGGCCGGCGCCCATTTCGAGAGCCGCCGCGACGGCGCCGATGCGGCGGGGCTGGCGTTCGACGCCTACGCCAAGGCCAAGGCTGAAGGTTTCGACGTCGTCCTGATCGACACGGCCGGCCGGCTGCAGAACAAGTCCGCGCTGATGGACGAACTGCTGAAGATCGTGCGGGTGCTGAAGAAGGTGGATCCGGACGCCCCGCACGACACCCTGCTGGTGCTGGACGCCACGGTCGGGCGCAACGCCCTGGCCCAGGAACAGATCTTCGGCCGCACGGCCTTCGTCACCGGCATCGTCATGACCAAGCTGGACGGCACGGCGCGGGGCGGGGTGCTGGTGCCCGTGGCCCAGGCCTCGGACGCCCCCCTGATGCTGATCGGGGTGGGCGAGGGGATCGAGGACCTGCAACCGTTCGACGCGCGCGCCTTCTCGCGTTCGCTGGTGGGACTGGAAGACTGAGATGACCGACGCCCCCGCCTCGCCTGAGCCCAGGAAGAACCGCCAGTGGATTCGCCAGCTGGTCGACTTCGGCGCCCTGGCCGCCTTCATGATCAGCTATTTCACCACCCGCGACATGATCCTGGCCACCTGGGTCCTGGTCGGGGCTTCGGCCCTGGCCCTGGTCGTGGGCTATGCGGTGGAGCGGCGGTTCGCACCCCTGCCGTTGATCACCGGCCTGTTCGCCCTGGTGTTCGGCCTGCTGACGGTCTTCACCCAGGACGACCTCTATGTGAAGCTGAAGCTGACGGTGCAGAACGGCCTGCTGGCGATCGTGCTGCTGGGGTCGATCCCGCTGAAGAAGTATCCGTTCAAGGCCCTGCTGGGCTCGGCCATCAAGGTCAATGACGCCGCCTGGCGCACCCTGACCCAGCGCTACGGCCTTTATTTCCTGACCGTGGCGATCCTGAACGAGATCTTCCGCAGCCCCGCCGCCGTCACCGCCATCTGGCACGCCCTGGGCCGCGACACGCCCAATCCCAACGATGTCTGGACCAGTTTCCGCGGTGTCCTGTGGATCGCCGCCTCGATCTTCGGCTTGTCCCAGGTGCCGCTGATCATGAAGAACATGCCCAAGGACGAGGAGCCCGGCCCCGTCTCGCCGGATCCGGGGCTATAGCTTAACCGTTGATTTAAGCGGGGTAGCCTACAGACAGAATGTCGCATAACGGACATACTTCTCGCGTCAAATCGTAAAGCGGCGCTGATACGCATGCGGACGAAAGACAATCGGGGGACGGTCGAATGGTCAAGTCGGGCAAGTCGTTGCGCAAGGTCGGGCCGCTGGCCACCTCTCCCAGCCATCTGATGCATCGCGCGTTGCAGCTGGCGCTGGACATCTATTCCGAGGAAATGGGCGCCAACGGCCTGACCCAGCGCCAGTTCGCCGTTCTCGAGGCCGCTTCGCTGAAGGCCGGCCTGACCCAGACGGAACTGGTGCGGATGACCGGTATCGACCGCTCGACCCTGGCTGACCTGGTGACGCGGATGACCGCCAAGGGCCTGCTGGAGCGTGAACGCTCGACCCTGGACGCCCGCGCCAAGGCGGTCCGTCTGTCCACGGAGGGCGCTGCCCGGCTCGAGGCCGCGCGCCCCCTGGTCGAGGCCGCCGACAAGAGGATCATGGGCCTGCTGCCCAAGGGCCAACGCGACACCTTCCTGGCCCAGCTGGCCGAACTGGCCGCCGCCGCAGACGCGGCCCCCGACGCCGCCAAGGCCGAGGCCAAAGCCGCCAAAAAGGCGCTGAAGCTGGCCGAGAAGGAAGCCAAGAAAGCCGAAAAGGCCGCCAAGAAGGCGGTCCGCCCGGCCAAGGCCTCTAAGGTCAAAAAGCCCCGGCTGAAGGTGGTCGAGACCGTCTAGGGGTCGGCTCAGATCAGGCATCTGATCAGCAGACTCCCGCCCAGGATCGAAACGGGCGCGATCAGGCGCACGGCGACTGGCGGAATCTCCTTCGCCCACCAACGCGAATAGCGTGAGTGCCATCGTCGCGGCAGCAGGGCTAGCGCCAAGGCCGACACGACCAGAAACCATCCGATGAAGGCGATCCAGCCGGGAAGACGGGACGCGGGCGCGGCGAGAATCAGAAGAAGGCCCGCCACTCCGCGCACGGCCATTTCGCCGAAGTGAACAGAGGGCGTTCCGCCCATGGCCGCCAGAACCGACAGGGCCTTGCGCGGGGCGGCCGCCATGAAGAAGCCGACGGCGATCAGCCAGACCCCGGCCAAGGCGGACAGCCAGCTTGCAACTTCGGACATCGTCCTTCCTCCCCGCGGGGCGCCTGTCTAGCATGTCGGCGCAACCCGGCCCCTATCGTCGTTATGCGGGTTGAGGGGTTCGCTCGCGATCCCTCCACGCAATGGGAACAAGGCGGTTCAGCCCCCCTAGCTCTTTCTCAGCCGTTTGGCGTTGGCAGTGGCTGTCTTGTGGATGGGGGCTATGGCCTCCAGCTGGGCCTTGGCCAGTTCGCGATTAAGGGTCAGGGTCTGGCTCGTGGCCCGGCCCCACCAGCCCATGGCGTAACGAAACTGCGCCTGGGCCGCCTCGACGGGGCTTCTGGCTTGCGCCATCTCCATAGCCGCCTGCATCGCCCGCGATCCCTCGTCCAGCGCGACCTGGCCCAGCCGTTCGCCCATGGCGCCGGCGTTCGTCGCCAAGGCGCCGGCGGAGGCGGCCATGGCCTCGGCCTTTTCGGAGCTCATCAGCGACAGTTCGACCATGTCCTGACCCCTGGGATCCGTCAGACCCTGGGCCATCAGGGTGGTCCGCGCCGCGATCACCTCGGCCGAGGCGCTTAGCAGCTCTGCGCCCAGAACCGCGGGCGAGCGGGTCTTGCGGGTCAGAACGCCTCTCCAGGGCGGGTCTCGGCGGCGAAGGCCGCGATGTCAGCCAGCAGGGCCGGAACCGCCAGATCGATGATCCGCCGGCCCTTCTCGGGGCTGGCCTGGGCCGGGTCCGATCCGATCCGGCCGTCCGGGAAGCGGGCGCGATAGTCCAGGGCGTCGCGGATCGGTCCGCTGGGCGCGATCCGGGGCGAATATTCGGCCGTCTTGATCCGGTCGGGATAGGCGGCCTGGGTCACGGCGATCTCGGACGGGGTGGCGTGCATGCCGTGGCCGGTCGGGAAGATCTGGTTGCACAGGCTGTGCACGCCCGGCAGATCCCACCAGTTCTTCAGCTTAAGGACAAACGGAGGCGCCTCCTCGACAAAACTCCACTCCGCATAGATTTCGGAGAAGGTCGCCTCGATGGTGGCGACATTGCCGCCGTGCCCGTTCAGGAAATAGATCCGCTCGAACCCGTGCCGGCTCAGCGACGAGACCCAGTCGGTGATCGCGGCCATGAAGGTGGAGGGGCGCAGGGAAATGGTGCCGGCGAAGGCCAGGTGATGCTGGGCCATGCCGATGTTGAAGGTCGGGGCGACCATCAGGGTATCGTCGGTCCGTTCCGCCTCGTGGGCGATGATCTCGGGGCACAGCCAGTCGGTGCCCAGGAGGCCGGTGGGGCCGTGCTGCTCGTTGGAGCCGATCGGCACGACCACCGTCTTGGACAGCGGCAGGTCGGCGTTCAGGCGGGCGTCGATCTCGGGCCAGGACGACAGGTGGATCAGCATGGGCGAACTCCGTACGCGACCTGTCTCACCTAGCGCGAAGATCGCGGGGCGCATAGGCCGTGACGAAGACCCGTGCGGCCTCTCGCGCCCGTCGCGTTCGTTGGGCGTCGTCGATCTGCGGCACGTTCAGCATGGCGCGCAGATGGCCGTGGCCCAGGACCAGGCCCGAGAACATCTCGGCCGCATCGTCCGGGTCGGGCACGTCCAGCCGTCCGGCCCGCGTCTGTTCGGCCAGCCAGGCCGACAGCAGGCCCAGGCTTCTCTGCGGCCCGGCCTCATAGACCGCCATGGCGATATCGGGCGCCTCCGCCGACAGCAGCGTCACCCCGCGCATCGAACTGGCCTTGTCCGGATGACAGACCCGATCCAGCAGGCTGGCGGCCAGCGCCTCCAGCACCGCCGCCGGTTCGCCGGCCTCCTTCAGCGGCGCCGCCACGGCGTCGGACCTCTGGTTGGCCATGGCCTGGGCGATGGCCAGTTTGGAGGCGAAGCGATTGTAGACGGTCTGTTTCGACACGCCCGCCACGCGCGCGATCTCCTCCATCGACACCGCCAGCCCCTTGTCGGCGAACAGGGTCGCGGCGGCCTCCAGGATGGCCTCGCTCTTCTTCTCGTCGATCTGTCCGCGACGGCGCGCCATCAGTGGGCGTCCGACGGCGGGGCGCCGGCCGGGATCTTGACCGGCTCGGCCAGCAGGGTGACGAAGGCGGCGCAGGCGCACATGATGCCCAGCAGGGCGAAGGCGTCACCGAAGGCCATGGTGGTCGCCTGTTTCTGCAGCATGCCGTAGATGGCCTTCATCGCCGAGGCGGCGGGGTCGATCGTGCCGGCGAATCTCTGGGCCATGCCGGCCATCATCTGGCGCATGGCCTGATCGCCCTGGGTTATGCCGCTGGTCAGTTCGCCCATGTGGATGGCGGTGTTGGTGGTCAGGCCGGTGTTCAGTATGGCCAGGCCGAAGGCGCCGCCGACGTTTCGCGACAGGTTCACCAGGCCCGAGGCGTTCTTGACCATATGGGGCGGCAGGGTGGCCATGGTCACCTGCTGCGAGGCGATCATCGCCAGCATGACGCCGACGCCCCGGAAGGCCTGGACCGACGCGAACTGCCAGAAGCCCCAGTCGTCGGTGACGATCCGCGCCTCCCACATGCCCCAGGCGCACAGCATGAAGCCGCCGAACATCAGCACCCGCGCATCGAGCTTGCGCACCAGACGTCCGGCGAACGGCCCGGTGGCGAACATGGCCAGACCCGAGACCACCATGGTCGTGCCTACCTCGGCCGACGAATATTCACGCACCCGACCCAGGAACAGCGGCAGCAGGAAGGTGCCGCCGAACAGGGCGAAACCCACCGTGAAGGTCATGATGAAGCCGACCAGGAAGTTGCGGTTGCCGAAGGCGCGCAGTTCGACGATCGGCTGGCGATAGGTCAGCGACCGCCAGACGAACATCGGCGCGGCCACGGCGGCGACCACCGTCAGCAGCAGAATGGCGGTGTCGTCGAACCAATCGTTCTTGGCGCCCTCTTCCAGCACGAACTGCATGCTCATCAGGAAGGCGGCCATCAGGCCCAGACCCCACCAGTCGAACCCCTTGGCCAGCGAGGGGTCGCCCTTGTCGAAATTGCCGAACCGGCCGACCAGGAACAGGACCAGCAGGCCCGGCGCGACATTGATGAAGAACAGCCAGCGCCAGCTCAGCCATTCGGTCAGGTGCCCGCCCAGGGTCGGACCGACGGTCGGGGCCAGGGTGACGATCAGCCCCATGACCACGCTGGCCGTGACCCGCTTGTCCGGCGGAAAGGCGGTGAAGGCGACGGCGAAGACGGTCGGGATCATGGCCCCGCCGACGAAGCCCTGGATGGCCCGGAACAGGATCATCATGTCGATGGAGGTCGACAGGCCGGTGGCGATGCTCATCAGCACGAAGCCGGCGCACGAGGCCAGGAACAGCCGCTGGGTGCCCCATAGCCGCGACAGGAAGCCGGACAGGGGGATCATCACCACCTCGGGGATCAGATAGGCGGTCTGAATCCAGCTGATCTCGTCGGCCGAGGCGCCGACGCCGGCCTGGATCTGGGGCAGTGAGGCGGCGACGATCTGGATGTCCAGAATGGCCATGAACTGACCCACCACCATCCCGGAAAAGCCGAGCAGCAGCATGGTCCAGTTGATTTCGGGATGGCCGGCGACGGGCCCCTTCGAGGCCGAAGGGACCCCGGCGCCGTTCGCGGCGGGGTCGGCGGCGGTCACGGGCGGGTCGCCTCGTTGGAGGCCATCTGGGCGCCCACGGCTGCCTCGGCGAAGCTCTGGCCACCCTCGCTCTTCAGATCGACCTTGACGTCGACGGACAGGCCGGGCCGCAGGGCCAGGCCCCGGTCGGCGCCGCTGACCACGATCCGCACCGGCACCCGCTGGGTGATCTTGGTGAAGTTGCCGGTCGCGTTCTCGACCGGAATAAGGGCGAACTCGGAGCCGGTGGCGGGGGCGAAACTGTCGATGCGGCCCTCGATCTTGCGGCCGGGGAAGGCGTCGGCCGAAATTTCGACCGTCTGGCCCAGGCGCATCCGGTCCAACTGGGTCTCCTTGAAGTTGGCGACCACATAGGTCTGGGTCAGCGGCACGATCGACAGCAGCTGGGTCCCGGCGTTGACGTACTGGCCCGCCCGGACGCTGCGCGCGCCGACCACGCCGGCGACGGGCGCGCGGATGACGGTGCGCTCCAGCGCGATGCGGGCGGTGTCGACGACGGCGCGGGCCTGTTCGACGGCGGCGACGCTCTGTTCGCGGGTCGAGCCCAGAACCCCGGCGGTGCGCTGTTCGGCGACCAGGGCGGCCTGGGCCTGCTGGACGCTGGCGTCGGCGGTGGCGGCCGAGGCGCGCTCGGTCTGGATACGCTGCTGCGACACCCAGCCCTGTTCGGCCAGCTTGCCGTAACGATCGACCTCGGCCCGGGCCAGGCCGGCCTGGGCGTGGGCCTGGGTCACGGCGGCGGCGCGGGCGGCGATGTTGGCGCGCTCCTGCTCGGCCTGGGCGTCGACATTGCCGACGGCGGCGAGCGCGGCCTGGAGATTGGCCTCGGCGCGGGCCAGTTCGGCCCTCTGATCGGAATCGTCCAGCTTGACCAGGACCTGACCGGCCTCGACCCGCTGGTTGTCGCCGACCAGAACCTCGGTCACCCGGCCCGACAGCTGGGGGCTGACCAGGGTGGTGTCGGCCTGGACGAAGGCGTTGTCGGTGGTCTCCCACCGTTGGCCGTTGATCCACCAGACGACCCCGCCGGCGATGAGCATCAGGCCGACGATGACCGCGATGATCAGCGGCAGACGTTTCTTCAGTTCAGGCGACATAGGGAACATCCGGGGAAGGTGCGACGTTTTGAAGCGGGGCTAAAATGGACGTCATCGTCCAAAAATCAATGCCCGCTCGCAAGAATCCCGATCACGACCCGTTTTCGTGTATTTCCCCGCGCATGATCGACCGCCTCCCTGCCTCGAACCCGCTGCCCTCTCAGGTCGGTGTAGTCGTGATCGGCGCCGGGGCCGCCGGGATCGCCGCCGCGCAGCGGCTGATCCGCCCCGGCCTGTCCCTTCTGGTTCTCGAGGCCCGCAATCGCCTGGGCGGACGGGCCTGGACCCAGAGGGTCGAGGGCGAGGGCCTCGACATGGGTTGCGGCTGGCTGCATTCGGCCGACGATAATGTCCTGGCCGGTCGGGTCGAGGCCGAGGGGCTGACGCTGGACCAGACCCCGCCGCCGTGGCGGACCCAGGCCTTCGATCACGAGATGACGCCCGCCGACCAGGCGGACTTTCGCCAGGCCTTCGACGCGTTCGACCAGCGGGTGTCGGAGGCGGCGGCCCTTTTCCGGGCTGGCCTGGGCGAGGACCGGCCCGCCTCTGACTTCTTCGATCCCGACGGCCGCTGGAACGCTCGTATCGACGCCATCTCGGGCGCCATGAACGGCGCCCGTTTCGCCGAGGTCTCTAGCCTGGACTACGACGCCTATGGCGACACCGGGGTGAACTGGCGGGTGCGCGAAGGCTATGGCCGGTTGATCGCCCGGCTGGGGGAGGCTGTGTCGGGACGGGTCGTGCTGGACTGCGCGGTGCGGCGGATCGATCGGTCCGGCCCTTTGCTGCGGCTTGAGACCAGTCGGGGCGAGCTGACGGCTCGGGCGGTGATCCTGACCGTCCCCAACAGCCTGATCGCGACCGAGGCCGTCCGCATCGATCCGCCGGTTCCGACCCTGCTGGAGGCGACCGCCGGCGTGCCCCTGGGCCTGGCGTCCAAGGTGCATATGACCGTGCGGGGCGCGGGCGACTTCCAGCCCGACACCCAGCTGTGGGTTAGGGGCGATACGGCCCAGACCGGCGGCTATCATCTGCGGCCGTTCGGGCGGCCGATGATCGAAGCCTATTTCGGCGCCGACCTGGCCTGGGGGCTGGAGGCGCAGGGACCGGCGGCCGTGGTCGATTTCGCCGTCTCCGAACTGGTCGCGGCCCTGGGGTCGGACATGCGCCGACGGCTGGAGGCCGTGGCGGTCAGCGGCTGGGGCGTCGATCCCTGGTCGCGCGGAGCCTGTTCCCACGCCCTGCCGGGCCATGCCGGCGACCGGGCCAAACTACGCGGCGCCGTCGAGGACCGGATCTTCCTGGCGGGCGAGGCCACCGCCCCTGTCTATTACGGCACGGCCCACGGGGCGTGGATGGAGGGCGAGCGGGCGGCGGACGCGGTCCTTGAAAGCCTGGGTCTTGACCCGCGCCGCGACGACGGCGACAGCGAGGCATGAAGCCGCCCAAGGCCCGAAAACCTCCGGTGAAACAGACCGTCAAACGCCCGTCGATCATGACCGGCGCGGCCATTCCCGTCCTGGCCTGGCCGCCGGACGAAGATCGGGTCGAGGCGATCTTCGAACGTCTGGCGGGGGTCATGCCCGACCCGAAGACCGAGCTGAACTTCTCCAACCCCTTCACCCTGGTCGTCGCCGTGGCTCTGTCGGCCCAGGCCACGGACGTCTCGGTCAACAAGGCGACCGACCGGCTGTTCCAGGTCGCCGACACGCCGCAGAAGATGCTGGCCCTGGGGGAGGAGGGGCTGGTCCCCTATATCGCCTCCATCGGCCTCTATCGCGGCAAGGCCCGCAACGTCATCGCTCTAAGCCGGATCGTGCTGGAGCGGCACGGGGGCGAGGTTCCGCTGAACCGGACGGACCTGCAGGCCCTGCCCGGCGTGGGGCGCAAGACCGCCTCCGTGGTGCTGAACGAACTGGGGATCGAGGCGGCCATCGCCGTCGACACCCATGTCTTCCGCGTCTCCCACCGGCTGGGTCTGGCCAACGCCGCCACGCCCGACAAGGTCGAGGCCCAGCTGTTCAAGGTCGTGCCCGAGGACTGGCTGCCCAAGGCGCACCACTGGCTGATCCTGCACGGCCGCTACACCTGCACGGCGCGCAAGCCCAAATGCCGGTCCTGCGTCATCGCCGACCTGTGTCCGTCGCGGGCGGGGCTGATGGCCTTGGGGGAGGCGGGCTAGGCGAGGCGGACGTCGTCCGAGTCCATATCTTCGATCATCTTGTGAAGAAGATCGCGCAGATTGACGATCTGCTGTTCGGACAGAGGCAGGCGTTTTACGACCTCGCGGCGGACGTCCAGAACCTCTTCACGCAGAGTCCAGGCTTTAGGGGTGGGCTGAATCCAGACCTTGCGCTCGTCCGTCTCGTCCCTTCGGCGTTCCAAAAGGCCGGCGGGTTCCATCTTCTTGACCTGGGGGTTCAGGGCGCCGGGATCCATGTGAGTGCGGCGACCAAGCTCGCCCATGGTCAGGGGGCGGTCGGTTTCCCACAGGGCGAGCAGGATCAGATACTGGGGGTGGGTCAGATTCAGCGGGTCCAGTAGGCGACGGTAAATTCGCGTCACCAGGCTGCTGGTCGTCTGAAGCGCCAGGCACAACTGCGAGTCGATCTCCAGATCGGGGACCCGTCCGTGAACTGTCGGTGCTGTATCCATGACCCCCAGTAGATTATGACGAACGGGCGGAAAAGCCAGAAGGCGTTCGAGTATCTGCATGGGAAAAGAATATCAGAAATGATATAATCATTTGTTAGCAAGATTGCTTCAGTTTGCAACTGTTCAGAAGGAGCAGACAAATTGTTCAGCAACCGCCAGAGCCGTCGTAATATCGAAGAGTTGCAGGAGCTCCGCGAGGTCGTAGCCGCCATTAAGCGCGCCCAGGCAGTGATCGAGTTTGAGCTGGATGGCACGATCATTACGGCCAACGAAAATTTCCTGGCCGTGATGGGCTACAGCCTGGACGAGGTCCAGGGACGCCATCACCGGATGTTCATTGACCCCTCTGCGAGTGAAGCTCCCGCGTATCTGGAGTTCTGGCGGCGCTTGAACGGGGGCGAATTCATCACCGACAAGTTCGAGCGTTACGGCAAGGGCGGCGCCCGAGCGGTGATCGAGGCCAGCTACAACCCGATCTTCGGCGCCGACGGCAAACCCTATAAGGTGGTCAAGTTCGCCACCGACGTGACGGCGGTGGAGGTGGAGCGCGAACGGCGCGCCGAGGCCGATCGCATTGCGGCCGAGACTCAGTCGTCGGTGGTCCAGGCCACGGGACGGGGGCTGTCGGCTCTGGCGGCGGGCGACCTGTCCTACCGTATCAAAGAGGCCTTCCCGGGTGACTATGCGATCCTGCGAGAGGACTTCAACCGGGCGATGACGTCGCTGGATCACGCGGTGGGGGTCATTCGCAACAATGCCGGTTCGATGCTGTCGGGCGCGAACGAGATCAGCAGCGCGGCCGAGGACCTGTCGCGCCGCACCGAACGTCAGGCCGCCGGACTGGAGGAAACCGCCGCCGCCCTGGATCAGATCACCGCCACCGTCCGCAAGGCGGCCGAGAACGCCCAGTCCGCCGATACGGTCGTAAGCCAGACCCGGACCCAGGCCGAAACCGGCGGGGGCGTCGTTCAACGCGCCATTTCCGCCATGGGCGAGATCGAGACGTCCTCGAAACAGATCGGCGACATCATCGGCGTGATCGACGAGATCGCCTTCCAGACCAATCTGCTGGCCCTGAACGCCGGGGTCGAGGCGGCGCGGGCGGGCGAGGCCGGTCGCGGTTTCGCCGTGGTGGCGTCCGAAGTGCGCGCCTTGGCCCAGCGCTCGGCGGACTCGGCGCGCGAGATCAAGACCCTGATCTCGACCAGCAGCAATCAGGTCAAGAGCGGTGTCGTGCTGGTGCGGGAATCGGGTGACGCTCTGTCGGGCATCGCCGTGCGCATCAATGAGATCACCCATCTGATGGGCGAAATCCGCGCCTCGACCCAGGAGCAGGCCCTCGCCTTGGCCGAGGTCAATACGGCCGTCAACGAGATGGACCAGGTCACACAACAAAATGCTGCGATGGTCGAGGAATCGACCGCCGCGAGCCTGAGCCTGAACCGCGAGGCGACTGAATTGGCCCAGTTGGTTGGACGTTTCCAGGTCAGCGAAGAGGGATCTGACCAGGCGCCGGCCCCGATCCGCCAGGCCCAGGCGCGGATCCAGGCCTTCGCCGCCCAGACCACGCCCGCCCGGCCGCGTCTGGTCGCCTCGGGCGGCGGCGGTGGGGACTGGGAGAGCTTCTAGACGGCTAACCGATCCTGCACGGCGCGGGCGAAACCGGCGCCGTTGGCCGGGTCGTGGTCCAGATAGAAGTCAGGCTCGATCAGTTCGGCCTCCATCAGCACCCAGGCGCCGGCGTCGTCGCGGGCCAGGTCGATGCGGGCGTAAAGGAGGGGCTCGTCGACGGCCGCCAGCACCTGTTCGGCCAGGGCCATGGCATGGGCGTCCGGCGTCACTGTTGTATAGAGGCCGCCGAACTGGATCTGGATGCGGAAGTCGCCGGGCACGGGGCGTTTGTTCACCGCATGGCTGAACCGTCCGCCGAAGAAGAGCAGCGAGGTCTCGCCCTCGGTCTCTATCGACTTCAGATAGGGCTGGATCATCGCTGGGCCTTCGGGCGCATCGCTCAGGACGTCGCCGCGCGACAGGCGCAGGGTGCGGAATGCGCCGGCTGACACCGTCGGCTTGACGATCAGGGTCGAGACCCCGGTCTCGGCGAAGGCGGCCTCGACCTGATCCTGATCGACCCGCTCGCTCCAGCGCGTCGGCGGGATCGGCACGCCCTTGTCGGCGAGGCGCGCCAGATAGGTCTTGTCCGAGTTCCAGCGCAACACCTCGGCCGGATTGGCGACCGGCAGCCCTGCCTCGGTCCAGGCCGCGCAGGCCTTCAGCCAGCGGCCGTGATCCCGGTGATAGCCCCAGGCGATGACCGGCAGGATCAGGTCATGGGCCGCCAGACCCGAGGCCTCCTCGACATGGTCGGTCCAGGGCGTGGCGACGACCGTCGCGCCCGTTCCTTCCAGCGTCGCCTTCAGCCGGTCCAGCACGCTGGGCCAGCGGCCGACATAGGTGTGGTCGTCGGGATCGGGGGTCAGGACGGCGATCTGGGTCATGGTCGCCTGCCTATCGCACCTGGAGGCGACATATAAGGGCTTCCTTATGGGATTTCGGGTGACGCGGCGGCGACGAGCGGCTAAGGCGCGATCATGACCCAGAACACCGCCCAATATGAAGTCTGCGCCGTCGGCAACGCCATCGTCGACGTGCTCAGCCCCTGCGACGCCGCCTTCCTGACGGCCCAGGACCTGGCCCCCAACTCGATGCAGCTGGTCGACGCCGAACGCAGCGCGGCCCTGTACGAGGCCATGGCCCCGGGCGTGGAAGCCTCGGGCGGATCGGCCGGCAATACGGTGGCCGGCGTCGGCTCGTTCGGCGGCCGCGCCGCCTATATCGGCAAGATCGCCGACGATACGCTGGGCGAGGTCTTCGGCCACGACATCCGCGCCGCCGGCGTCCATTTCGACACCCCGGTCCTGACCGGCGGGGCCGATAAGGGCTTCGGCACCGGCCGCTGCCTGATCAACGTCCTGCCGGACGGCGCGCGCACCATGGCGACCTTCCTGGGCGCCGCCAACCAGTTGTTCGCCGACGACATCGACGAAGCCCTGATCGCGTCGAGCGCCATCGTCTATCTGGAAGGCTATCTGTTCGACCCGGCCCCGGCCCGCGCCGCCTTCGAACGCGCCGCCGCCGCCGCCCACAAGGCGGGACGCAAGGTCGCCATCACCCTGTCCGACACCTTCGTCGTCGCCCGCTGGCGCGCCGAGCTGCTGGAGTTCATTGAACAGTCGGCCGACATCGTCCTGGCCAACGAGGCCGAGCTGGGCGCCCTGTTCGAAACCGACGACTTCGACGCCGCCGCCGCCAAACTGGCCGAAATCGTCGAGATCGCCGCCGTGACGCGCAGCGAGCACGGTTCGGTGGTGATCCGGGGCGCCGAGCGCGTGACGGTCGCCGCCTATCCGGTCGCCAAGGTGATCGACACCACCGGCGCCGGCGACCAGTACGCGGCCGGCTTCCTGCTGGGTCTGGCGCGTGGTCTGTCGTTGGAAGAGGCCGGGAAACTGGGCTCGCTGGCCGCGTCCGAAGTCATCGCCCACTGGGGCCCGCGCCCGATGGTGAAACTGTCCGACCTGGCGACCGAAGCCGGGTTGAAGCTTTAAGCGCATCGCTGATGGCGGTGGGGCGTTCAGAGCCCCTCCACCCCCGCGCGAAGAGGCGCGGCGGTCCCCCTCCCCGCAAAGCGGGGAGGAGACAGTGGGACGGCGAGGTCTGTCTCCTCCCCATTCATGGGGAGGTGGCGCGGCGCTTCTTCAGCGCCGTGACGGAGGGG
>Ga0209643_1002210_pt1 | contig 13522 bp, 14 predicted proteins | sample AutmiccBRH37_all_FD_187383 | JGI IMG/M metagenome (GOLD analysis project Ga0209643, IMG submission 187383) | Deep subsurface microbial communities from Mt. Terri, Switzerland - Autotrophic microbial communities BRH/37_all (SPAdes) (version 2) | ecosystem: Environmental > Aquatic > Deep... | reverse complement strand
AGGCTTGGAGAAAAAAATGCCTATGCAATACGATCCAGCGCAACTGCAGAGGATTTACCGACGGCCTCCTTTGCAGGCCAGCAGGATACGTATTTGAACATTATTGGAAAGAAGGCAATCCTAAAGCACGTCAGCAAGTGCTGGGCATCGCTGTTTACCGAGAGGGCAGTAACTTACCGCCTACAAAACGGCTTCGACCACCGTAAAGTCCATCTGTCAGTGGTTATTCAGAAGATGCTCTTCCCGCAGGCGGCAGGAATTTTGTTTACTGCCGATCCCGTCAATTCTAACAGGAAGGTGTTATCCATTGATGCCAGCTTTGGGCTTGGTGAGGCCTTGGTCTCCGGCCTGGTGAATGCTGATATCTATAAAGTGCGTAACGGCAAGGTTATCGATAAGAAGATATCCACCAAGAAGCTGGCTATTTATGCCTTAAAAGATGGCAGTACTAAAGAACAGGAGCTTGAGCCTGAGTGGCAGAATAGGCAAGCGCTGAGGTCTGAGCAGATTTTGCAGCTTGAGGGCATGGGCAGAAAGATCGAAGAACATTTCGGCTGCCCCCAGGACATCGAATGGTGTTTGGTTGATGATACATTTTACATTGTCCAGAGTCGCCCAATCACTACTTTATACCCAATCCCTGAAGCGAATGATGAAGAAAATCACGTTTACGTATCTGTCGGTCATCAACAAATGATGACCGATCCCATGAAACCATTGGGATTGTCTTTATTCCAGTTAACAGCTGCTGGACCCATGTATAAAGCTGGTGGACGGTTGTTTGTTAATGTTACACATATGCTTGCTTCACCTGACAGCAGAGAAATTTTATTAAATACCATGGGACAACACGATCCGCTCATAAAAGACGCACTCATGACCATAATAGAGCGAGGAGATTTCATAAAATCGTTACCAAATGATAAGAAAGAGCTGAGTCCCGGTAAAAGCAATAAAGTTGTGTCGCCTGCGGGTTTTCGAGCACAAATCGAAAACGATCCGACAATAGTTTCTGATTTGATTAAGAGTAGTCAAACATCGATAGAAGAGTTAAAACAAAACATACAAGGGTTATCAGGATCAGATTTATTTGATTTTATTCTAGAAGATATCCAGCAATTAAAGAAGATTTTATTTGACCCACAAAATTTGGGTGTGATTATGGCTGCTTTAGATGCATCATCATGGATCAATGAAAAAATGAACGAGTGGTTAGGTGAAAAAAACGTAGCAGATATGCTTTCTCAATCTGTACCAAACAATATTACTTCGGAAATGGGTCTGGCGCTATTGGATGTCGCAGATGTGATTCGTCCATATCCGGAAGTAATTGATTATTTACAACATGTAAAAGATGATAACTTTTTGGATGAACTGGTTAAGCTTGATGGTGGACAGGAAACCCAAAACGCTATCTATGCTTATCTTAACAAATACGGAATGCGATGTGTCGGAGAAATCGATATTACTAAAACCCGTTGGAGCGAAAAACCAACTACACTTGTCCCCATGATTCTCAGTAACATCAAAAACTTTGAGCCTAATGCCGGCAATCGGAAATTTGAGCAAGGGCGACAGGAAGCTTTGAAAAAAGAACAAGAGTTATTAGATCGATTGAAGCAATTACCGGATGGTGAACAAAAAGCCAAAGAAACAAAACGAATGATCGACCTGATTCGGAATTTCATCGGTTATCGTGAATATCCAAAATACGGCATAGTTAATCGCTACTTCGTTTATAAGCGGGCTTTACTGAAAGAAGCCGAACAACTCGTACAAGCCAACGTTATTCATGAAAAAGAAGATATATACTATCTCACTTTTGAAGAACTTCGCGAAGTCGTACGCACAAATAAACTGGATTATCCAATCATCAGCAAGGGTCAAGACGAGTACAAATTATATGAAAAACTAACTCCCCCACGGGTTATCACGTCTGATGGTGAAATCATTGCTGGTGAGTACAAACGAGAGAATCTTCCAGCGGGCGCTATTGCAGGTCTGCCTGTCTCTTCCGGAGTTATAGAGGGACGGGCACGTGTCATCTTAAACATGGAAGATGCTGATCCGGAAGATGGAGATATATTAGTCACCTCCTTTACCGACCCTAGCTGGACACCATTGTTTGTATCCATAAAAGGCCTGGTCACCGAAGTTGGTGGACTGATGACCCATGGAGCAGTTATCGCACGTGAATATGGCTTACCAGCAGTTATCGGAGTAGAAAATGCTACCAAGCTGATCAAAGACGCACAGAGAATCCGGGTGAATGGAACAGAAGGGTATGTAGAAATCCTATAGTGGGGAAGATGTTGTCTTCCTCCTGGGGAGCTAAATAAAAGATGAAAGCTAGGAAGGCGGCCCAATCAGGGTCGCTTTCTCAGAAGGAAAAAAGTAATTACATGAGATAAATTCATAATGTTGTCAAATATACTTTGCCGGAAGATGATAACCATATTTTCGCTTCTAAGCGCTGGAGTAAGTCCACGGCATCCAGATGGCGGGATAATAAGCCACGTTTAACTTTTTACACTAAAACGTTTGAAATTAAAAAAACATTCCGCCAAGGCTCCACCGGGTTCAAACGGCATCTTTTTTGTATCCTCAAGGCATACAGAAAGTGTCGTGAGGATCGAGAGGGTGAAAGGCTGATGAATAGAGGGTTGCAGGTCATTTGCCTAGAGGGCGATACTGTGTAACCCTTGAAACGATAAAAAAGATAATTTCTTAAAGTAAGCTTTATCCTAGCAATTCAAGACACACTGAATAAATAGAAAATTTGATTTTGGCAAAACTAAGACCAATAGTATTTGTTCCGTTTCAGAACTAATACTAATATAATATGATTGACAAAAGAAAAAAGTTCTATATAGTAAATATAGATAGGAGTGATGGATATGTTTAATACCATAGGTGATAAAATTTCATCAATCAGAAAAGATCTGGGAATGACACAGCAGGAGTTGGCAGATAAAATTGGTATGAGCAGGCCTTCTTTAGTTAAAATAGAAAATTCTCAAAGAGCCATTTCTCTGGATGAAGGGAAGGCTATAAGCAAAGCGATTGGAATCAGCTTGGAAACTTTATTGGCAGAAGCAAAAGAAGAAACTGTTTCTAACAGTTTTGTGAAAGCTTTTAAATCTAAAGGAATGACTCAAAATAACATTGACGAAATTGCTAAATACGAATTACTATTTGATGCATTTATTACTCAAGAGCAGATTTATAGAGGTGAGTAATATGAGCGGAATTGAGAAAATCATACAGAATAAGGCAAATTTGCTGCGGCAGCAATGCAACTTAGGGAACTATTGTGGTCGCAGCATTTTTGATATCATTGAAAAATTAGAGATAGAAGGCAATAATCCTTTGCTTTTTAGAAATGAGCCAAGCAAAACGAAGGTCTATTTACCTAAAGTGATTTTAACCATGATAGAAGAAAATTATAAGGGTTCGCTTACCAACCACGATGACCTGGCTGTGCTGTTTAGCTATGCAGGTGTGGCTCCCGAAGATTTTGGATATGAGGAAGATGAGGAATTATCGGATGCAGCAAAAGCATTAGAAAAAAAGCTAAAAGCAAAGTTAGGAAGTGACCGCTTTGGCAAAAAATAAGGCGATCTTTGATACAGACATCCTGATCAATGTAGTAAAAACAAAAAGTGTGGAGTATCTAGTATCGGTTTTTGAACAGATTTATGTGAGTGACTATGTTTGGAATTGTGAAATCAAAGAGGATAGTCAGTGTGATAATATGATTAATGATTTTCGGAAGGGCAATTAAATGGCGAGGAAAAATATATATGCCGTGAGAAAAGGATTGAAAACAGGCATTTTTGCATCTTGGGAGGAATGTGAAAAACAGATAAAAGGATTTAAGGGTGCTGAATTCAAAGGGTTTTCTACTTCTCAACAAGCTCAGAAGTATTTGAATGACGCAGGTGACAGGAAAAAAGAATCGAAAAAGAAAGTAAATTCAGATACAGATGTACCATCAGATGCTGTAGAAATATACATAGACGGAAGCTATAGCCCTGAGAGGAAGATTGCCGCCTATGGTTTGGTTATTGTTAAAAACAATAAGGCTTTTTTAAAGGATTTCAGTGCGTATCCCTATTCTGATGTCACTGAGTCACAAAATGTTGGTGCAGAACTTTTAGGGGCAAAAAGGGCTGTGGAACTGGCGCTGGCAAACGATATAAAAAAGCTTGTTATTTATTACGATTATATTGGTATTGAGAAGTTTGCCATAAATATATGGAAGGCTAAAACACCGCAAACCATAGAATATCAATCCTTAGATTTATGGAAATAAATGCATAAAAATTGTATAATCAGGTTATGATATTATTTCCATTAATATAGCTTTTTAGAATGAATTTTTGTCAAAGTTTTCTTTTTTGTATATAAAGGGGTGCTTTATGGATATTTTAGAATATTTAAACCAAATCGATTACATTTCTAATAATTTAATATTTACTCTTTACTCTTGATAATTATAATATAAATGAGCCATTTAAAATTGATGCCCAAATGCTGGATGATTTACGAAATCTCACTGAAATCAAGAAAGAAATTATTACTGATGAGGAACAAAGAAGGGCTAATATAGTACATATTAAACCAATTATGGAATTAGATATGGATAATGAAATGAAACTTCTTTTAACGGCAGTATATATTGAAGTATTAAATAATGTAAGGAAAAAAGAATTTATAAAGTCTGTGGAAAAATATGATATACAACAACCGATTTTTAATTTTAAAGAGAAGAACTTATTTAGTCATGTAAGAGATTGTAAAGAATTAATTGACATGGTAAGCGGATAGCTGTTAAGGTAAAATATAAACCCGGCTATTCGCTTTTCTATGTAATTGTACATCCGGATTGCAGCTACAACGTATACAGAATGCTGTGTGATGATTGAGAAGCTGAAAGGCTGATAAACCAAGGGTTTGCGACTCCTTGGCTATTTGATGATTTTGAGTAACCCCTGAGTATACAAAAAAGATGTAGATTGAATGCTTCTTTCAAACTAGCCCTAAGTTCTTACATAAAGAGTATAGCTGATATACACCACGAATTTGATGGCGATTTATCTGATCCAGGTGTTTTTGAAAATCATTAGCAATTTTACTGAGTTTTTCAGTATCATTATAATCAAGTTCTTGTATTATTTCTTTAATACCATCAAGTGAGTAGGTATAAGAATACAATGATGTCTTCAGCGCATGAATGACGAGTATTTGACGAATGTGATTTTTATTAAATAGGCGATATCTATTTTCTTCGTTCCGTGGCATTGTAATAAGCCTAACTTTTTCCCAATGTCTGATTGTTGAGATCGGTATCCCTGTTTCTTTGCTAATTTCATTTATGGTTAAATAGTCTCTTTTATCATTTGAGTTAAGGAGCGGAGCTCTTGCTTCCTTTATACTCTGCATTGTTTTTTCAGAAATGAGCTTTTCGTTATGCAAACTTGATTGGGCTTCATTGACGAGCCAAAATGCGGAGTCAGCATCCTTCGCCATCACTTTCCTCAGCACTTCGGCGATGAGCCAAATTCCAAAACCATCTGCCATGGCTCTGATACATTCAAAATAAGCAACGTGTTCATCGGTGTAAATTCTATACCCGCTGGCAGAACGTTCAACTTTGGGAATCATGCCCCACTCTTCGTAGTGCCTCAGTGAGCTTGTACTAATGTTAAGCTTCCGGGCTATATCAATAGGTCTTATGGCCAAAACAGCACCTCCCTAATTTAATTGGGTTTGACGCCGGAATTGCCCGAATTTTCTCCAGCGATGTGGCTAAAGAAAGTCAAGTTGTCCGCAGTAAAATAAGTTTAACAGGGCAATTTGTAGCTTTGGATGAGGAGTTGACAGGCCGGCAAAATTTAATCATGATAGCGAAATTATTGGGGTTTGCTAATAAGGATGCAAAAACAAGGGCAGATGAACTGCTTGCAGACTTTGATCTTATTGAAGAATCCGATAAAACGGTAAAAACCTATTCCGGTGGGATACACCGAAAGCTGGATATCGCAGCAAGCATCATTGTTGCACCAGAAATATTTTTTTTGGATGAGCCAACAACAGGACTAGACCCATGGAGCAGAGTTTCAGTGTGGGAACTTATTCAAACACTTGCAAAAAGAGGCACAACAGTATTTCTTACAACACAATATCTTGAGGAAGCGGACCGATTGGCGGATCACATTGCTGTCATTGACGGCGGGAAAATTATTGCAGAGGGCACGTCAACTGAGTTAAAGGCATTGGTTGGAGCATCAACTCTGCATATTAGCCTGTCGGACAGGCTTCAAGTTCAAAAGGCACAAGCGCTTATTGCAAACATACTTGATGGACAGGTCGATTCAACGTCGGAATCATCGCTTTCAGTCAGAATATCCGAACCTTCAAAAGCAGTTGAAGTTTTACCCTATCTTGAAAAAGCAAATATAGTTGCTATTGAATTTTCGCTTTCATACCCAAGCTTGGATGAAGTATTTTTAACACTGACTGAGGAGGAATGCAGATGGATAATAAGCTGATTCTTAAAGGGGTATACACCCATAACCTGAAAGGTTTTGACCTGGAAGTGCCGAAAAGCAAGCTGGTCGTTTTTACGGGCGTTAGCGGCAGCGGCAAATCATCGCTCGTGTTTGATACAATCTATACAGAGGCGCAAAGACAGCTCATTGAAACCTTAGACAAATAAGATAAGTTATAAAAGTATGAGGGAGAAATAACATGAGAAAAGAGCAATTTCACGGGTTAGAAGGCGAGAGTATCTGCTTTAAACCCTTGAATACAAAGGACACCCAGGCAATACACAACTATGCTTCAGATGAGAATGTCAAACGCTTTATTGGTTGGCCATTGATGAAAACACTAGAGGAAACCCGCAGCTATATTGAAGAAACGTTGAAACGTGAGGCAGCAGGAACACATTTATATGCATCCATCGTTCTTAAATCAACCCAAGAAATCATAGGAACAGCGATGATTTTTAATTTTGACTGTGAAGCTAATCATGCGGAAATCGGTTATGTTTTTCATAGCAAACATTGGGGTAAGGGTTATGGCTCAGAAGCTGTTGCTTTAATGAAGACTTTTGCATTTAGTATCAAGTAACATTATGACACTGAAATGAAAGGGAAAGGATGTATATAAACCCTTTTTTATTTTTGGTTTGATTTAAATCAAGTAAAGCCTGAAATTGACGACTTTTAATAACGCCTTAGGGCAAATCGCTTACTTAGCTTAAGAGGAAAATTTTAAGTAGAAATACAACCTATATTTGGGATTATTATTTAACATCTAATATGGAGTTTTAAAATCAAAAATACAGACATATTTTAAATTAGTTATTATTTTTATGGAAGTGTTTTTTATGAAAGGTATAAATCGGTATGAAAAATATTAATAAGATAAAGCTTTCTAAGAGTAATGCTATAGGAAGTATTATTTTTTTAATAGCTTCGATTGTACTAATTTATCTGCTTGTTTCAATATACTTTGCTGATCATTTCTTTTTTAATACAGTAATTAATGGAGTAAATGTTTCGTTAAAAGCACATGATGAGGTAGAGGGTATAATCAGAGGTTATGTTAAGGATTATAAGCTGCAGTTAACAGAAAGAAATGGAGAAACGGAAGAAATAGCAGGACAGGATATAGGGCTGCAATACAATGAAAAAAATAGTATTTCTAATATTTATCATATTCAAAACCCATTTAAATGGATAAGTAGCTTATTTGAGAGTCAGATATATTATGTAAAAGACTTATTTACTTATAACAAAGATTACCTGGAAAATAAAATAAATGAATTAAATTGTTTGAATAAAGCTACCATAGAACCCCAAAACGTAAGTTTCGAGTATTCAAATGGTTCATATGAAGCGGTTGAAGAGATATATGGAAACAAAATAATTAAAGAAAGATTAAATGAAGCTGTAAAAATGAGCATATTAAAAGGAAAAACAAAAATGGATTTAAATAAAAATCTTTGCTACGAAAATCCGAAGTTCACCCTAAGTTCTGATAGAACTCCTGAAACTAAGAATTTACTTAATAAGTATGTAAAAGCAAAAATCACTTATATATTTGGAAGTGAAAACGAAATATTAGATGGAAATATAATAAATAAATGGCTTAGCGTTGATGAAAACTTAGAAGTAGTAATAAATAAAAAAGCAGTTATGGAATATGTAAAAGGGTTGAGTAAAAAATATGATACAGTTGGAACAGCAAGAAATTTTAAAACCTCTATAGGCAAAATAGTAGAAGTTAAGGGCGGACTTTTCGGATGGAAAATTAATCGTGCTGCTGAAACAAAAGCATTATTGGAAAATATAAAACTTGGTGAAGTAGTTGAAAAAGAACCTATATACGCTCAGATGGCTTTATCCAGGGATGAAAATGAAATAGGCAATACTTATGTAGAAATTAATATTACAAGACAGTACTTATGGTTCTATAAAGACGGAAAGCTTATAGCTCAAGGCGCTGTAGTAACGGGGAATCCCAATAAAGGGTATTCTACTGAACCTGGAACATATATGCTTAACTATAAACAAAAAGGGACAATTTTAATTGGACCGGGTTATGAAGCTGAAGTAACTTACTGGATGCCTTTTTTCGGGAATATAGGAATACATGATGCAAGCTGGAGATATTCTTTTGGAGGAGACATATATAAGCGAAATGGAACCCATGGATGTGTAAACGTGCCCTTACATTTAGCTAAAACAATTTTTGAAAATATAGAAGCTGGAACTCCTATTATATGTTATGAAGAATAGAAATGCAGTAAAGGATATTATTGCCATACATAGTTGAATAACTGTCTAACTGCAGAGCCTGGCACATAATATTTTCACTTTAGCGTTGCTATTTTATAAGTTATTTAAAGTTAAGGGAACAAGACTGCCCATTGCTAAAAGCAGCCGCTTTTCTACCTCATTCCAGTTCACTAATTGCCACCAAGCATCTACGTAGTCTTTACGCCTATTTTGGTAATCAAGGTAATATGCATGCTCCCAAGCGTCCAATACAAGGATAGGGGTACTCCCCCACTGGGTCAAGTCCTGGTGCTTTTCAGCAGTTAAGATTTCTAACCTCTTCCAGGATGGATTCCATACTAAAACTGCCCAACCTGAAGCTTCAACATCTACTGCTGCAGCACTAAATTGTTCCTTAAAAATAGGAAAACTGTAAAAATAGTTGGTTATTTGATTTTTAGTTTGTATACCAGGCTGCCCACCTCTTCCAATTGGTGCCATTACTGTCCAGTAGATACTGTGCAGTATATGGCCGGAACCATGAAATGCTAACTCACGCTCCCAATGTTTTATCAGAGAGAAATCCTTGTTTTGTCGTGCTTCTATCATATTAAGTTCAGCTTTGTTCAAACCGTCAACATAAGTTTTATGGTGACGGTCATGATGAATTTGCAATTGTGTAGAACTGATTACCGGTTCAAGGGCATTATATGGATAAGGTAACGGTGGTAATTTATGTTGGCCTGGTGGAATGGTCATATATTGATGCAATTTTATAATAACCTCCCTCTAAACATTATTACACTTTATTATTAAATTTTATTTTTCTTGAAATGGTAACATGCAAAATGAGGAAAATAGTACAAAGCACAAGGGGTCAATCAAACCGTCCACATGTGCACACCCATGTGCAACAAGGATGGAGTCAAATCTAGGACAAGCATGTTATTCTGCAAATGAATAGCGATGAAGAATAAAATCCCTCATCACTAAACCTTAGAATTTTAGCTCTATTCTGGAGTATACACAAAATTTGAAACGCTATCTATATGTCTATGCTTTGATTAAAAGTTTGAGGAACACTTGGATACACTTTTTCGAAGTGGGGAATAGTTGGACGTTCCCTTTCAATTCCTAAAGCAATTTCAAGATCAATAGCATGTTCCTGTTCCACTACCACAATATTCCTAATCTTCTGTGCTGAATCATATAATCTAAGTTCTTCCAGTTGCCTAATGCGTTTTAAATATCGACCGATAGCATCATACTCCCGCTGCAAATCCTGATACAGCATTTCTACATTACTCCCGGATGTAAGTCTTGGAGATGTTAGTACAGTTGGAACACCGCCCAAGTAATTGATTAGATCACTAATAATTACAGCGTGTTCACGCTCCTCTTCAGCATGTTCTTCCAACATTGCTCTCTCTTGTTTGTTTTATATTTCTATTCAATAAATCCAAGAAAGGGGTTTATCTGATCGAATTTTATAGTTATGAATCATGGAACAATTTCAAAAACAGTACCTTGGTTAAAATCAGTCACTTTCATAGAGCCATAAACCCCTAAATATAGTCTGGTTTGATCCAGATTCGTTCCCAAACTAACATAAAAAGCTGATTGAGATCCAAAATTATAATCGGTTTCAATAACACTAAAATCATTTAGCTTACAATCTGTTCTTACCCTGGTATAAGCTAAAACCCCTCTAGCGGTCGGCTGAGATTCTTCATCCCGGGCAAGATCGGTAAACACAACGCTTCCCGTTAAATCGGGGATTCCATTTCCCATATATGGCTGAACTCCTGTAAGTGCAGTTGCTTCAAACTTATCGGGCCGGGGATCTTTATGGAAATAACTGGCTAGAGGCTGAAGACGCCGCACTGAAGTTTTTACTGCTTCATCGTAATAAGCAATTGTTTTCTCATCCAAAGTCGGATTTGCAGAGCAGCCCCTTATTATCGAAGTAGGAAAAGCACCTTCCCACCCTCGCCAGCCAAAGTTAATAAATCCTTCCTGGTCAGGTTCGGATTTCGTTAAAGAAGCTTGCATAAGCTGAGTAACCGGTATTGGTTTATAATGAATGAATGAAAAAATCGACTCTACCAGATCCTGTCCGACATTTCCTACATATTTAATATACTGATTATAAAACCTTTGAAATGAAATGCCGGGTATATTGCGAACCCCTTTGGCAATTACCGTAAGCGTTTCCAGAATAGGTGCGGGAAGTTCATTAAAACATGTGACTATGGGTGGATTATAGAAAAATGCATTCTTAACTACATCAATTTCAATTATTTTACCGGCGATTTCCATATCATCCTGGCTTAAATTAAACGGATCATAGCCTGATCCACCATCTCCGGTTGTTAAAACAAGTTTTCCTGTTTCAGGTGAAAAGTTTAAGCTATTGACACCATTATGATTAAAAAATGGTCTTCTTAAATTAAGTAATGTCCGCCGTTTTTGAGGTTGACCATTCGATTGTAAAATCCATTCTTCAACTGTATCAATATGATCATATTGAATTTCTCTATTTATCCACTTTAGGTTCAAGGTTCCGGGGTCACACGGGTTAGGCATAAAAAATTCAGAAAGAGCACCTGGGCCTTGTGTTCCAGCTACTGAATAATGAAGATAAAACAGACCGTTATAATAAAATTCCGGATGAAATGCCAGTCCCAGCAATCCACGCTCATCATATCCACCACCAGAAGCACCTAATTTTATGATTCGCGGGCGAATATCTAAAAAAGTCCCTATAGCTCCGTTTCCTATGTAAAAGATCTCTCCTACCTGGGTTGCAATAAATAATCTTTCGATTGAGTCACCCGGAAGTATAGTTGTTTTCAAAACAGTGGGTAAATTTATCTTACTAACAATGGGCCGTAAACTAACTTTAACTTTTATCAACTAACTTGACACTCCTTCCTTTTGTTTTCTTTTATAACGAGTAGGGGCATCTGTTCCACATTAATTTGTTATGCCCCGTAAGCGAGTTTCATAAAAGGCTTCCTTAATCGTTAAAATGCTTAAATAGAAACCTTTTTTATAAGAATATGATTAGAACTGTTCTATTAGTACCAAATTGGGGCCGGGGAATCTGATGATGCATTGCACCATTTTCCGCACCAGCGTCGGAGGAATCCAGGGCCGTCATTGGGGACGTGCCTAAATTTGCACATTGAATTTACAAATATTAACAACGAAAATAGAATTCAGTTGGTGTGACAAATATGAGTAGACCGCCGAGAATAATAAGTCGAACAGGCATGTATCATATAATATGCAGTTGAAGATGATAAAGCATGTGAATTTTACCTAGACGAATGTGCGAAATGAAATCACATCTGCAAGGAACATACACAGAGGAGAAATTTTATCCTATAGAAAGAATGCTTGAATGCCTTAGCATTTATTGTGGTAATGATAAAAATGGAAATCCGGAAGATATTTTAGAGGTAGAGCTTTATCAACTTAAAATACAGATCGATATAGGATGGTGGTGAGTATACCATCACCGGCCTCTACATAGATCAGCCCTATACGGACAAGTCCGGTCTCTTCGGTTATACCGACAGCGATGCAACCTTGAAGGATGTGAAATTGGTAGACTTAAAGGGGGTAGAGAAATGACCCCTCTTGATAATCTATCTGTCGGATAAGCAAGTAAAAAGTAAAGAATTGATGAAAGAAGGTGATAATCTTCCTAACTTATGCCGCAGCGACATAGAATTTTGAAGGGGAAAAGAACTATTTGCTGTGATACATAATAAAAAGAGGTGAGACATATACGGAAAAGGGATGCTTATTGTGTTTTATAAAAGACACAGTAAGCATCCCTTTTCGCCTGTTTTTAAAAACTTGATCCCAAATACATTATATCCTAAAAGTTTTATTGACATGAAAAACAAATTTGTATATACTGGAAGTAATTTAAGACATAGCGATGTCGTGATGAGGTGATGTAACGATGGGTTTACTGTATGAACAGATTAAGGAAGATATCGAGAGAAGAATTAACGAAAATGAATTTAGAAAGGGTGAATTCATGCCAAATGAGTTGAGTCTTCAAAATCATTATGGAGTCAGCCGTACAACTGTCAGAAAGGCAATAAGCATGCTGATAGAAGAAGGGATACTGGTTATTTCCCGTGGAAAAGGTACGCTTGTAGCTCCATCAAAGCTGAAGCACAAGATATCATCACTGAAAAGCTTCACACAGCTTATCCAGGAGCAAGGCTTTGAACCATCCATCAACAGTATCAGGGTGCAAAGAATAAAAGCACCCCAGGATGTAGCGTTGAAGCTCGAATTGGGAGAGGCTGAGGAGGTATACAGGATATACAGGATAAGAACCATAGACAAAATGCCCATGACAATAAACGAGTCCTTTATACCCTGTAGGCTGATACCTGATTTTAGTGAGGATAGAATGAGACGTGAGCAGTCGCTGTACAAAATTTTGGAAGAAGAATTCGGCGTTGGAATCCATGCCACCGAGGATGAAATAACGGCTGTTAAAGCATGTAATGAGCACGCAAAGCTTTTAGAAATCACCAGAAATGACCCTGTTTTGTGTATAAATCGTGTCGCTTATGATAAGAACAATGTTCCGGTGGAATTCTGCAATATTATCATAAGAAGCGATCGATACAAGCACATCATTACATTAATAAGGTAGAGGGGGAGTGTGAAAAATGGATATCGTAGGCTTGGGCACCATACGC
>Ga0209643_1002206_pt1 | contig 13564 bp, 10 predicted proteins | sample AutmiccBRH37_all_FD_187383 | JGI IMG/M metagenome (GOLD analysis project Ga0209643, IMG submission 187383) | Deep subsurface microbial communities from Mt. Terri, Switzerland - Autotrophic microbial communities BRH/37_all (SPAdes) (version 2) | ecosystem: Environmental > Aquatic > Deep... | reverse complement strand
GGCGGGTGCGCATCTGCGGTACATCGCCCGCGAAGGGGCCGAGCCGATCCTGGAGGCGCACGCCATCCCGATCGAGCCGGCCAGGGCGCGGACCTGGATGGACCGCGCGGAAGCGGCCGATCGCAAGAACGCCCGCGTCCTGGACAAGGTCCGCCTCGCCCTCCCCCGCGAGCTGACTCCCGAGCAGCGCCAGGCGCTTGTCCGGGAGTTCTGCGAGGGGGTGACGGGCAACCGTGTCCCGTGGATGTTTGCCATCCACCAGGAGGGGAAAGACGCCCACAACCCGCACGCCCATGTCGTGATCCGCGATCGGGATCTGGACACCGGCAAGCGCGTCCTTCGGCTCTCAGATAGCGCGAAGGACCGCGCCGCCGCCGGCATGGAGCCCAAGGCCGTCGAATGGATCAGGGCGCAATGGGAAGACCACGCCAACCGCGCCCTGGAGCGTGCCGGCCAGGAAGCCCGGATCGACCGGCGCACCCTGGAAGCCCAGGGCATCGAGCGCGATCCCACGATCCACATCGGCCCTCGCGCCGCCCATATCGACGGCCAGGTGCAGCGACCCATCTCCAAGGTGGTGACGGATGGGCGCGGCCGTCAGATCGACTATCCGATGATCGACGCCGGCCGGACCCGGCGCGAGCGCCAGGGCGAGATCATCGACTTGAACCTGGAGCGCGGGGCACGTTCCCCCGACTTTGAAACGCGGGAATGGGCCAAGTTCGAGAAGGTCCAACGGGCCGCCGATCGCGTGCTGGAATCCCAGCTCACGGTCGAAGCTCGCCGGCGCACTCTGGAGGAGCGCCGGATCAAGGCCGAGTTCCGCGAGCAGGCCGGGAAGATCCGCACCAGCCGGGCGGCCGACTACCAGGCCGGCGTCCAGGCGCAGCGCGAAGCGCTGTCCCCTGCTCTCGCCGCCTTACGTGATCGGCAACGCCAGGAGCGCGAGCATCTGGCCCAACAGCAAAAGAGCCTCTGGGGCCGCTTCGCGGCGGCGATTGACATCACCGGCGGCACCCGTCGCCGGCAGGACGACGCCCGGCGCTCATTGAGCACGGCCCACAAGGCCGAACGGCACCACGCAGCCGAGCAGGCCGCGCTCGCCCGTGCGTCGCTCAGGGACGCCCTGGCGGCTCGTTATGGGCCGCAGGAGGCCCAGCTCCGCACGATGCGCCTGCAGGTGCTCTCTGCCCTACAGGAGGGCCACGCCCGCGCCGAGGCGTCGGCCGACGCGAAGCGCCAGCTCCGCGAGGCCGAGCGCGAACAGGAACGGCAACGCACAGCGGAGGGCATCCGCACCATGAAGGCGCTCAGTCGTCCCCGGCCCGATGACGATCAGCCGGCCGCCTCCCCTGCCCTGGCAAAGAACCAGGACCAGGCCCGCACTGGGTTCGAGGCGGTGCGCACGCCGGCCGAGGAAGCCCAGGAGCGCCGCCGGCAGGAGATGGTTCGCCGGCTGGAAGAAATGCGCCGTCAGCAGGGGCGCGGCCCCGGCCGGACCCGCTGATCCGAGGTCTGGGAATTTCTTCTTTCTGGTCTGTTAACCGAATCTCGCACACGCTTACATGTGAACATGTGGAGGCGTGAACATGCGAACGATCGCAATTTTGAGCCAGAAGGGCGGCGCGGGTAAAACGACCCTAGCCCTACATCTGGCAGCGGCCGGCGAAGCGGCCGGATTCGTGTCCCTGGTCGTGGACATGGACCCGCAGGCCACGGCCAGCAAATGGGCGGAGTGGCGTCAGGGCGTGGCCCCGGAGGTCATCGACAGCCCCCCTGCCCTCCTGCCCCGCAAACTTGCCGCCGCCGAGGGTCAGGGTGCGCAGCTCGTCGTTATCGACACCCCGCCGCACGCCGAAGCCGCCGCCTACGAGGCTGCGAAGCTCGCGGATTTGATTTTGATTCCCTGCCGGCCTCGCGCCTTTGACCTGGACGCGATCCAGATGACGGCCGCTCTGGCGAAGCGTGCAGGCAAGCCGGCCTTTGTCGTGTTTATGGCCGGTCCACCGAACGCCCCCAAGCTCTACGCCGAAGCCGCCGAGGTCGTCGCCGGCTACGGCATCGAGGCCGCGCCGGTTATCTTCCCCGAACGCGCCGCCTTCCACCACAGCACCGGCCAGGGTCGGGTCGCGGCCGAATTTGAGCCGGCCGGCAAAGCGGCCCAGGATGTCGCCGCCCTCTGGGTGTGGGTGAGCGAACATGTGAACATGTCCACAAGTAAGAAAGTGAGGGCTGCATGAGCCGCTTTGCCAACCTGGCCACCAAGGCCGCGAACGTCCCTGTTCCGCAGGCCGCGCCGGCTCATGTCGAGGAGCGGTCGGCCGCAGTCGTTGCGCCCAGCCGCGAGGGCCGCAAGGCCATCACGGGCTATTTCAATCCCGAGCTGTCCATGTCTCTGCACATCCTGGCCAGGAAGCAGGGCAAGAGCCTTCAGGCCCTAATGGGCGAGGCGTTCGACGATCTGTTGCGCAAGTACGGGGAACACCCGATCGGGGACAGGTGAGCATGTTCACACGTTCACAGGTGAGCTTGTCCGCATGAGTGCTGCTGCGCTTCAACAGATCGAGGCCGCGGCGCTTGATGATGACATCAAGGCAGCGTTGCGGGCTGAGGTCGCGTCTGGCCGCTTCCTTGGCTTGGCGTCGGCCGAGCTGGAGCAGCAGAAGCGCGACCGCCGCGCAGCGCTCACGCCTGTTGCCCGTCGCCGCCTGGACTACGTGGAGAACGAGGGCGCGATCGTCAAAAAGGAAGACATCCGCCTGGTTCACAGCATCGCGGCGCTGTGCGGCCTGCCCTACAAGGCCCCGCCGGCCGACCAGCGGATCTTCTCGCGCCAGAATGGCCCCTACAGCCTGGCCGTTCAGACCGGCCACCTTATGGACCCCAACACCGGGAAATGGGTGGAGCAGGGGATTCCCTACGGCCCGAAGGCCCGGCTTCTGTTTGTCCATATCTGCAACGAGGCCGTGCGGACCAATTCGGCGGAGATCGAGATCGCCGACAGCCTCACCGGCTTCATGAAAGAGCTTGGCCTGGCTGTCACCGGCGGGGCCAAGGGGTCGCTTCCGCAGTTCAAGGAACAACTCGCCCGCCTGGCCTCGTGCTCGATGCTCCTGGGCTATACGAACGGCGAGGGGAGGGCGGACACCAGTTTCCGCAAGCCGATCGAGCACGTCAGCCTGTGGCTCCCCCGGAAGGCGGACCAGCCCATGCTGTGGCAATCTACGCTCACGCTTGATCCGCAGTTCTATGACGGCCTGCGCCGGCACGCCCTGCCGGTCGATATTCGCGCCCTTCGCGCCGTCTCTCAGTCGGCCCGACAGATGGATATGGTGCTGTGGCTGACCTACCGCAGCCGCCAGATCGACAAGCCCCTGGGCATCTCCTGGGCGCAGCTCCAGAGCCAGTTCAGCGAGAAGACCGGCAACATCCGATCGTTCAAGCAGAAGTTCGCCGAGGACGTTACGGCCGTCTCGGAGCTGTTCGGCCGCCGGCTCAAGATCGCCTTGCACGAGGAGCGGGGCCTGGTGCTCTACCCGATGGAGCCCAACGGCAGCACGCCCAGCATCGACGGGCGTGGCCTGGTGCCGAAGAAGCGGATCGCCGAGCAAAACTCGGCCCGGAAGCCCTATCAATCGCGTTATGCAAAAAAGCCCATTAAAACAGGCGCTTAGTTACGCAGACTTGGGTACGGTGAGTCGCCTATCAACCCCTTATGAATCAAGGGGTTGAGCCCCCCTTACGCAGACCTGGATACGCTTCCACGCAGACTTGGATACGAACTTGGGGGTGTTTTGCGCAGACCTGGATACGCTTCCACGCAGACTTGGATACGCGAAGCGCCCGAAAAGCCTTATGGCGTAAGGGTTTGCGGACCCCCTCAAATACCCTTCAATTACCTTCTTACAATTAGCTTCAATTATTTGGGCAAACCGGCTGAATCCGCTCCCTGTGGATAACTGGTTCTTTCAGCGCGTCACCGAGCGCCCTTGAAAAGAGAAAGCGGTGTCGGCCGATGGCCGACAAGTTGAGCGAAGGGGAGGGCGCTTCGCGCCCTGGGGACGGTGTCGCCCTCACGGGCGACGAGTCTTTTCGCCCTATGCCGTCCAGCCTGCCGCCGTGCTCGGTCCTGGCAACGCGCTTAAGCGCGTCCGGCGCTTCGCTTGGCCCTTCGGGTGACAGGGCCTCCGCTCGGCGGATGATTGGAGGCGTCGGGACGAGGAACGTCTTTTAGAGTTTCGCCACGCCTGCGGCGCGTCGAACAAGGAACAGGGGCTTTTCGAGGGGTGCGTGGGGCGGCCGTGGAGCCTCACAGGGGCCTTGTCGCGGTTGCGGCCGGGCCAGAGGGCGGATTTTCGATCCGGGGCCTATACGGGCTTCCCTGGGGCGCTGTGGCCCTATCAGTCGTAGTCGGGTCGGGGGCGTCCTGCCAGGGGCGGTTCGATCCCCATGGCCGCGCACCAAATGCGAAATGCCCCCCTAGACGCCGGAATCAAATTTCCCGTAAAGTATAGCGGTGTATTCGAAGCAGCGTGGGAACATACTATTCCTGATATTGCTGGCCGTGATCCTTTTCGCGGCGCTTTCCTATGCAGTGATTGGCAACGAGCGTGGCCAGGTAAAGAGTGCAGCGGGCGAGAATAGCGAGGCAAAAGCCGCAGAGCTTTCTAACTACTTCATTCAGATTGACACTGCCGTTCAACGCATGATGTTGACGGGCGGAATCAAGGATTACGAGATAAATTTCTATTACGCTTTCGCCAGCAACTATGTGATTGGTTCTAACGACAACACTAATTGTACGGCTAGCGCGTGCCGCGTGTTTGATCCGGCCGGAGGCGGTGTTTCTGGCAGAAAGACGACGGCGTTTGCTACCGACGTTGTTAATAGCAGCAATCTACGTGTCTTTTATATTTCTGTTCCTGGTGTAGGAACCTCTTTCCCGGATGTCGTATTGGCGCAATACACAACACCATTAGGTATATGCGAAGCGCTGAATAAAAAAATTGGCCAAAGTGGGATAATATTCAACGTCCCTGCGCCAAATGAGACGAACGCGCTCATGTATTTCTTTTCCATTCCGATCGGACCAATTCCAAGCGTCACCCAGACCCTTTCAGGCATATCTCCACAAGTTGGATCTCAGGGCACATTTTGCACCTGTAGCGGCTCCGATCTAACAGCGTGCTTAGCCAGTAGTTGGATGCCCATCACCTACCATGTGGTTCTCGCCCGCTGACCTCCGATAGCCGCCAGGCGCGAAGACCGAGGTGCGGCAGCGACGAGCGCGGGTTCTCTGTCGGACGGGCAGAGGATCAAAACCGAACGGTTTTGGACCCCTCTTTGTGGACAAGCAAAATCAATGGCTTCCGGGGCTCAGAATTGCGGGTCAGAATCGAAGGATGCGAATCGGCTATGCCCGCGTGTCCCGAGGGGACCACCAGGATCTGACCGCGCAGCTGGAATCGCTGCGGGCGGCCGGCTGCGAAAAAATCTTCCAGGAGGAGCGCAGCGGGAGCGACGCCACCAGGCCCGAGCTGGCCAAGGCGATCGCCAGCCTGGGGCAGGGTGACGTGCTCGTGGTCTGGAAGCTGGACCGCCTGTCGCGGTCGCTGCGCGATCTGTTGTTCACCCTGGAGGCCATCAACGCCGCCGGCGCAGGATTCCTGTCGCTCACCAACGCGATCGACACGACCACGGCCATGGGTCGCCTGACGATGCAGATCGTTGGGGCGTTCGCCGAGTTCGAACGCGAGATGATCCGCGACCGCACGATGCACGGTCTGGAAACCGCCCGCCGGGCCGGCGTCATTGTTGGACGTAAGCCGAAATTGAAGCCTTCCCAAAAGGTCGAGGTTATCCGAATGATCGAGGAGGGGAGGGCCACCACGATGCATGCAGCGTCCGTTTTCAACGTGTCTAAGGCCACGATTAAGCGCGTGCTGCAGGCGCACCGAGCGCAGGCGGCATGACGCGGGCTCTTGCCCGTGTAGCGCCTGCCAAAGCCCCAGAGGCTCCGCAGACAGCCGTTGAGGCGATCCGCTACGAGTTGGCGCGTGCCCGTGTCATCGCCCGCGCCTGGGCTGATACCGTCAGCGAAGCCCGCCGGATCGACCAGGCGGCACTATTCGGCCGCTTGGCGATGGAAACCTTCGCCGGCGCAATCGCGCCAGGCGTGAAGCTGTCGAAGCCCTTCGCGCAGCCCTTTGGCAAACTGGATACCACGGCCAAGCAGCTGGCCCAGGCGATAGGCCGCCAAGCCGCCGGCCTGCCCGTCATCGAGGCCGCGCACTATTTGACAGGCCTCTACACGGCCCTTTTGCCGGGCCGTCATCGGAGTGATTTAGGGGCGTTCTACACGCCGCCGGCCCTGTCGATCCGGCTTCTCGATTTGGCCGAGGAGGAGGGCCTGGATTGGAGCAGCGCCCGCGTCCTCGATCCTGCATGTGGCGGAGGGGCCTTTTTGCTGCAGGCCGCCGCCAGGATCAGGACGGCGCTTGAAGGCAGCGAGCCGGCGTTCATTCTGTCTCACATGGCGAGCCGGCTATTGGGTTTGGAGCTGGACGCCCACGCCGCCGGCTTCGCCCAGGCCGCGCTCGAGGTCGCCCTCGCGGATCTGGCCATTGCAAGCGGTCGGCCGGTCCCATGTCTGGTCAAGGTCTGTGACACCCTGGAGGAGCCGCCGACTCCGACCTTCGATCTGGTGGTGGGAAACCCGCCTTATGGCCGGGTGGCGCTCACAGTCGAACAGCGCCGGCGCTATGCCCGCAGCTTGTACGGCCACGCCAATCTCTACGGCGTATTCACCGACATTGCCCTGCGTTGGGCCAAGCCGGGCGGATTCGTCGCCTACCTGACGCCGACCAGCGTCCTGGGTGGCCAGTATTACGCTGCCCTTCGCGGGCTTCTTGCACGTGAGGCCCCGCCGGTGGCGATCGACTTCGTGCACGCCCGCCGGGGCGTGTTTGAAGACGTGCTGCAGGAGACCTTGCTGGCCCTGTATCGGCCAGGCGGTGAAGCCGGCCGGGTGCAGGTCCATTACCTGCGCATCCCCAACGAGCGAGAGGCGGAGGTCCAGAGAAACGGGACCATCAAACTCCCCGAAGATCCTGCAGCGCCGTGGATGGCCCCGAGAGATCCAGCGCACAGCGCGTTGATCGCCCGCATTGAGGGCATGACCGGCAGGCTGGCGGATTGGGGTTACAGCGTTTCGACCGGCCCATTGGTTTGGAACCGCTTTAAGGACCAGCTGCGCGAGCGCCCCGCCAAAGGAGCGCACCCGCTGATCTGGGCCGAGGCGGTTACGGCCGACGGCCGGTTCGTGTTCCGTGCGCAAAAGCGGAACCATTCGCCCTATTTCAAGCTGGAGCGCGGGGACGCCTGGCTCTTGGTTGAGGAGCCCTGCGTCCTGCTGCAGCGAACCACGGCCAAGGAGCAGGCCCGGCGATTGATCGCGGCCGAACTGCCCGAAAGCTTCATCCGGGACCATGGCGGCGTCGTGGTGGAAAACCACCTCAACATGATCATCGCCGAAGGTGTGCCGAGCGTATCGCCGGCGGCCGTGGCGGCCATGTTGAACAGCGACATGGTGGACCAGGTGTTCCGCTGCATCAGCGGCAGCGTTGCCGTGTCTGCGTTCGAGCTGAAGTCGATCCCGTTTCCGCCGGCCGAAGCCATGAAGGAGATCGAGCGCCTGGTGGCCAAAAAGGCCAAGCGGGCGACGATCGAGAAGGCGGTGCGGGCGCTGTACGGAGAGGTTGACCAATGACCTTCCCGCCGCTCCTCCCATGGCCGGAGATCCACGGCCGCCTGCAGATCATCTTTCCGGCCGGGATGCAGAACCGCGAGCATTCGGTCTGGGAAATTTCAGCCCGGACCATCTTCGTGATGCTCTACGCCGGCGCGGTAGAGGGCGGCGATCAGTGGCTCCGCCCAGATCAGGTCACGCGCATGACCGATGGCCAGGCCGCCAGCACCGACGACCTCGCCCGCCTGGAGTGGATTAAGGAGTCCATGAAGGCCAGCAAGGGGGAGATGCCCGGCCGCTGGTACGCAGTGAACACCCGCGAATCCATCCGCGACGACACGATCAAGAACAGCCTTTTGCAGAACGGCGCGGTGATCGAGCGTCCGGGGTTGCCCACCACTTCGCCGGCGGGCCGCTATGCCCTCCAGGCCGAGTTTGCCACGCTCCTGGCTCCAGAGCTGGACGAGGCGACGTTCAAGGCCAAGGCCGAAGCCTGGCGCGAGAAGCACCTCAACGCCGGCGCTCTGGCGCGCATCGCCATTGTGCGCAAAGGCGCGGTCGCGGCTGGCGACTATGTGCTGGTCACGTTCCCCAACAGCGAGACGCGCCGGCTCACGCCAGGCCCGAGCGCCGACATATCCAAGTCGGTGATCGAGGACTTCGCGCCGCGCTTCCTGGAAGATCCGGGCGTCATTTTTCTCAGCGAGAGCGGCAACAAGGTCGTTGCCCGCGATGACGCCCTAGCCAAGGCGATCGGGCTCAATATCGCCTCCGACAAGAACCTGCCCGACATCGTGCTGGTGGACCTTGGCCCGAAGCATCCGCTCCTGGTGTTTGTCGAGGTGGTGGCCACCGATGGGCCGATCAACGAGATGCGAAAAGCCGCGCTTCTCCAGCTCGCCAAGGGCGCAGGATTTCCCCCTGACCATGTTGCGTTCGTGACGGCCTTCCTCGACCGTAGCGCCGCGCCGTTCCGCAAGACCGTCAACGGTCTGGCGTGGGGCAGCTATGCCTGGTTCGCCTCAGAGCCTGACCGGCTGGCGCTGTTCAGCGACAAGCCGATCCGCTTGCAGGGCGGCTGAGCTTACTTCGTGTCGCCGTTGCCGGGCTTGGGCATCCGCTCGACAATGAAGCGATCGGGGTTGGCCTTGGCCTTTTCGACCGGCACGAGGCGGCCGGTGCGAGCGTCGCGGCCGATGGGAAAGGTCTTGGTCGGTTTGGCCATGATGGCCCCCATGTTCACGGTTTGAGCTCCTGAGATAGGAAGCTTGGCCGGACGCGCAAGGGGTGGGTTATCCGGCCGCGCGTGTCTGCATCCGTTCCCAGTGCCGGCGGATCGCCGCCGGGCCGATCGACTTGCTGACGCCGCAGCGCTTGCCGTGGATCACTCCCTGGAACGAGGTGTAGCGGACGCCGTGTTTCTTCGCGTGGTTCGGGTGAATGCCCTTCGCCAGGTAGAGCCCGGCCTTGGTCGGTGTGTCGGCAGGGCGCACGTCGATCGCGTCCTCGTCCAGGAGCATCCCGCCGACCTTTACCAGCCAGGGGCGAAGCTTGGCGCGGAATGCCACCTGGAGGGCGGGCGGGACATAGACCAGCCAATGGACGTGGGTCAGGTTTGCCGCCTGCTCGACCACCCAGGCATAGATCGGCGGCCCGTAGTCGGGCGCACCGGGCCGCGTGGCCAGGTGGCGCAGCCAGCGGGTGAAGTGGTGATCGCGCAACTTTTCAAAGGCTGCCGAGACGTTTTCAGGCTCGCAGGCGGTCATCCCGAATTGCAGGGTCACGAACAGGTTCGGAGCGCGGCCGAGTTCCCCGGCAAACCGAAGGCCCCGGCGGAGGGTTTGCACCTGCCTGCGGTCGATGTGACGGCTCTGCCTTACCACCCAAACCAGCCCTAGATCCTGTGTCTGTATTGCGCCTGTATACTACTAATGTGGGGCCAGCCGTAAGGCCGGCGCTGGCCGTGCCGCCTTTCCCTGTGGGGATAGGGGTTTGCGGCCTGGCCAGGTCCGCGATCCGTGTCGCTGTTTTGCACGCGGATGTGTGCGGGACGTTCCGTGAACATGGCCCGGTTCGGCCGGGCCGTCCACCATCACGGCCGGGCCTCGGTCTTCGCGCTTGACGGCTATCGGTCGAGGTTAAGAACGCCACAGCCCCACAGGCTTAGCGGGTAAGAAGGACCATCCCCAGCGTGCACTGGTACCGACTGTTGTTTAAAGTACTGATGGCAAAAATCTCACCGTTCAAATTGGCAGGATCATCCCCGATGCGGTCTGTCCCGGTGATTGTGGGCGCTGCCTGCCCGGCCGACACCCCGCTTGAAAAATCTTCTGTCGGCAGGGCTGCCGGCGGGTTTGAAGGGGTCAGCATATAAGCGCAGACATCATACCGTAGACCGCTGACCACCATAACGACATCGCTGGCGCTTGTGCCTTCGTTGATGCGACTAGCCCAACGAAAGGCAAAATGGCCCGGTCGCCAGTTATTAATGTTGTTAACCGCATAATAATCTAGAAAGCCGGCTTCCTGGTATTGTTCAAATGTCTGCGGCGTTACAGGCCCCCCAGCGTCACTGAAAACTGCACATCCTGCTTTAGATGTTATCGGCCCCGCAAAATCTATCGGACCTCCATTTATTCGAACGAACTTGCTACTACGCCAGTCGAGATTATCGGTTGTGCAGCCATTAACCAGAATTAGGCGCTGCACCTCTGCCCTGACGAGAGTCATGTATTGTAGAACGGCGCTGCCTGCGCTTTGGGCCGACTCTTTCGAGGCGTTGTTACCGCCCCCGCGCATTCCCGATGTAACCGCATAAGAAAGCGCCGCGAACAACACCACGGCCAGCAATATCAGGAACAGTATATTTCCGCGTTGCTTCGAATACACCGCTATACTGTACGGGAAACTTGATTCCCGCGTCTAGCCCTCGTCGGCCGGCTTGCGGTGCGTTCGGCGGATCGCTTCTGCCTCATCCATGAGCTGCTGACGTCGAGCCTGGGCATCCTCGAAAATCTGCTGCCGCAGCGACCCGGAGGGCACGGTCACAGGTGCAGGTGTCGGCCTCGGGGCGCTTGAGGGGCGCGGGGGCGGCGGCGGCGTTTTCGGTGGCGGCGCAACAGGTGCGACGGCCGCGAGGCCCTTCAGCTCCTCGTCCTCGTACCACAGGGCCTTGTCGCCCAGGACCGGATCGGCGTTTTCGATCAGGAGGATCTGGGCGTTCCGGTCCATCCGCATCAGCTCGTCAGGGAACAGGAGCGGGCGCTGCGTCGGCGACCAGCTCGTGCTCGAACTGCCGCCGCCCTGCCCCGAGCTGTTGGACGTGCTGCGAACGCTGCGCGTCGTCACCCCGATCATTTTCGAGATGTATTCGGCCGTGTGCAGATCCCGCGTTCCGAAGATCTGGATCGCGCCGGCGTTGCCGATGAAGGTCTGCCAGCCCTTTTCGTACAAGCGCTCCATCTGGCTCAGATCCTGGACGATCGCATGGAGCTGGATACCGAGGCCGGCCATGAGCCCATAGGCGTCCTCGATGATCTTCAGCCGGCCGAGCTGCGCGAACTCGTCCAGCATGAACAGGACCGGTCGCGCCGGCTTGGCCGGGTTGCGGGCCAGGTCGGCGATCCCGAGGGCGATCAGCATCCGCAGCCAACGGTTATACGTCGTCAGCCGATCGACCGGCAGGACGATGTAGACCGACGCGGGGGTGTCGCCCTTGAGATCCGCGAAGCGGAAATCACTCGCCGCCAGGTTCTCGCGCAAGGCCGGGCTTTCGAGAAAATGGGTGTTCTGCTGCGCCGTGGACATGACGCCCGAGCGTTCGTTCTCCGATTTGGAGATCAGCCGCGCGGCCGAGGAAACGACCACGGGGTGATCGGATTCCGCCATGGCCATCCCGACATCCGCCAGCTCGTCGGGCGTGGAGGTGAGGATGTCGCGCAGCCGGCCGAGCGTGCGGGTGTCGGCCTCGCTCGGGCTGGTGGCGATGTGAAGCAGAAAGCCCATGATCAGGGCTCGCGCCTCGTCGGCCCAGAAAGAGGAGTCGCCGCCCTCATGCACCACCAGGGCGTCGGCGATCAGCAGCGCATCCTCGATCAGCGTCGGGCTGTCGGCCGTCAGCAGATCGAGCGGGTTGAACCGGGCGACCGGCTTGCCCGTGATCCCCCACGGATCGAGGGCGAAGGACCGGCCGATCGCCGCCCGCCGGTCATAGGTGATCGAGGCGTTCTCGCCCTTGGGGTCGATGATGATCGCCGAGCCCGGATAGGTCAGCAGGTTGGGGATGATGGTCGAAACCCCCTTCCCCGCCCGCGTCGGGGCGACGGTCAGGAGGTGGCGCTGGCCTGCGTAGTGGACCGGCCGGCGGATGCCCTCCTTCGCCTCCTTGGCGCGGGTCGCGGGGTCGGGGTGGCGCAGATAGCCGAGCCGGATTCCGGTCGAGCCGATCAGCCCCATGGATTCGGCGTGCGCGGGCGACGCGAAACGCGCCGAGCCGAACACAAAATCCGGGCCGCCGAACACGCCGCCGAACACCTTGCCCAGAATGATCAGGATGAGGATCACGCCCTCGATGACGGCGGCCACCATGGCGGGCACGCGCTTGGCCATGTCGGGCATAGAGGTGGAGCCACCGCCGAAGGGGTTCTCCATCGAGGTGTTGGCCGTGGTGGCGATCCACAGGAACAGGAGCACGCCGGACCCGAGCACCCAGATCGCCGGGCTGGATACCACGACCGCGACCAGGCGACGGCCGAACGCCTGGAGGCCTTCGATCCATCCGCCGTCACTGTTGCGGAAGGCGAAGAACAGGCCGGCCCCGATCTGGAGCAGCACCACAAAAACGACGGTCATCGGTCACGCCCCTTGTTGAGATCTTTCATCTGAAAAGCCGTCCGCTGTTGGTCCTGGCTTTTCGCCTTGGCGGCTTCGAGCTGGCGCTTGAGCGCCTCGCGCCGGTCGGCCGTCCTGTCCTGGGCAACCGCCTGGCGGCCGGCGGCTTCACCGTCGCGGCGCATCTGGCCACCAGGTTGCAGCGCCGGCGTCGGCAGCGAGGGCGGCTTGGCCTGGCGCTGTTCCCCTGCCCTCTCCTGCTGACGGTTGGCCGCCTGGTCCTTCATCCGGGCGAAGGCCGCGCGGGCCTGGTCCTGCTTTCTCTCCAAGCTCACGGCGCGTCGTCCTGTGCGGCCCAAACGTGAGGCGGAGGGTGGGGCGCCGATGGCCAAGAGTCCAGGCGCGACGAAGAACAGAAACAGTAATGGCGGCCGTCAAACAAAAAACTTGCTCAAAAACGCGGATAATTTAATTGACTCTCGCTGGTCACGCAGCGGCGAACACTTGCGGCAAAAGTTGCAGGCGTCGGCGGGTCTGTGATATTCTGGAAAATGTAGGGCGCACTTTTGGGTTTCTTCGAAACCCGTGCGCGTCGGGCGTGGGCCCGAGCAGGAGGAACGACCTCCCGCACCCTGCGCCAGGGCGGCTGATCGCCCCCTGGACCCCATAACCGGGGCCATCCATTCCGCTCTCGTTGGAGCGGTCGGCAATGGCCCAGGCCGCCCCGGGGGGCGGCGCTTACCGGAGCCCGCGCGGGGGTCATGTCCCGCGCACCCGGCAAGCCTCTCCCCTGCGGGTCGACGCAATCGGACGAGCCCAGCATGCGGGCCACGCGATTGCGGTCGAGCACTCATGTGTTGTGACCGCAACCGACGTGGAGCCCCGCTGTGGCGATCTACTCGTGCAACCTCGCTTCGATCGGCCGGACGACCCACGCCGCCGGCACGGCGGGTGCGCATCTGCGGTACATCGCCCGCGAAGGGGCCG
>Ga0209643_1002205_pt1 | contig 13567 bp, 9 predicted proteins | sample AutmiccBRH37_all_FD_187383 | JGI IMG/M metagenome (GOLD analysis project Ga0209643, IMG submission 187383) | Deep subsurface microbial communities from Mt. Terri, Switzerland - Autotrophic microbial communities BRH/37_all (SPAdes) (version 2) | ecosystem: Environmental > Aquatic > Deep subsurface... | reverse complement strand
AACGAAGATGCCCCGGCCAACAGGATAAACAGGCAGGTTGCAGATAGCGCTTGACAATGAGAACAGATATGGAACATTAAGGGTTCATTGATAGAACGAATGGAACCTTCACATGCTCAGTATCGCTATCTCGACTTTTTTTGCACTCGCATTTCTCGGCGCTGCTGCTGTCATTGCGATGATGTTCATTCAATATCGGGACAGGATTGTCAGCGTCCTTGAAGCGGAACTGCAGTCCGACCGGGCCGAGGCCGCTTTTCCTTCATCGCCCTATCGCCACCGCACCGTCAAAGTGCCGCAGCTTATGACCCAGCATCGTTCGCTGCAGCCCGCTCCGCTGCGCGCTGCCGCTTGACCTTGGCATAGCTGCGGACGCTGAACGGTATCAAAACAAGATAGCCGATACTGATGGCGGACAGCATGATCCAGGGTGAATTGATCAGCGCCACGCCGGTCAAGGCAATGACCGCGATGGCTTCCAGCCTTATATTCTTGCGCAAACGCAGGGAAGACCAGCTGAAGGTCGCGGTGTTCGAAAGCATCAGAAAAGCGATCAGCACGATCCAGGGTGAAACCAGCGCATAATGACGAAAAATATCCTCGCCGGTGATCATCCACAGATAGAGCGGCAGCATGGCCAGTCCGGCACCGACCGGTGCCGGGATACCGGTCAAAAATCCGGCTGACTTGTGCGGCTGGTCATCGGCATCGATCAAGGCGTTGAACCGGGCCAATCTGAGCGCACAGGCGACAACCATCGTCAGCGCCAGCACCCAGCCAAATTGCGGCATATATTGGGTGGACCACAGGAACATTACCAGAGCAGGCGACACGCCGAAGGCGATCACGTCCGACAGCGAGTCCAGCTCGGCACCGAATCGACTCTGCGCATTCAGCAGACGCGCAACGCGCCCATCCAGGCCATCCAATATCCCGGCCAGCACGATCGATGCGGCGGCCAGCACCCACTGATCCATATAGGCAAAGCGGACGCTGCTCAGGCCAACGCAAAGAGCCAGCGCGGTCACCGCGTTGGGTACAAACGCGCGCAGCGGAATGCCGCGCTCTGGCCGTTTCAACGAACCTTTTTTAGCCATCAGCCTTGCCGCAATCCGCTATCAGGCCGGCAGTTATCATTGACCTACGCCCTCGATCTCTTTCATCTCGCCAACCACCGCGAGCACCGTTTCACCGGCGATTGCCCGTTGTCCGAGAACGACATTGGGGGTTGTTCCCTTCGGCAGATAGACGTCGACCCGGCTGCCGAAACGAATCAGTCCGATTCGCTGACCAACAGCAACAAAATCGCCTTCCTTGACAAAGGTCATGATCCGGCGCGCCACCAGGCCCGCGATCTGGGTAAAGCCGACCTTGAGGCCATCATTGCGTTCTACCAGAAAATGCTGCCGCTCGTTTTCATCGCTCGCCTTGTCCAGGTCGGCGTTCAGAAATTTGCCGGAAATATAGGCCTGGCGCTTGACCGTGCCTTCGATCGGGGTGCGGTTGACGTGCACGTCGAACACGCTCATGAAAATCGAAACCCGGATCAGTTCCTCGTCGCCGAGTCCGCCCTCACCCCGCAATTCCACCGGCGGCTTCACCGGCTTGATCAGATTTACCAAGCCATCGGCGGGCGCGATGATATATTTTCCGTCGAGCGGCGTGACCCGTTTCGGATCACGGAAAAATACCAATATCCAAGCGGTAATGGCCGCCATCGGCCAGGCCAGCGTCTCCCATGCCATGAATGCAAAAAACAGGGTGATGGCCGCAGCGATTACCGCGAATTTGCGGCCTTCAGGATGAACCGGAGGGAAAGACCATTTGGCTTCACCCAGCCCCTTGTTTGAAAATTTTTCGATTGCCATGGATGCTACTTAGTGTCGGCGCCTTGTTCTGACAACTCTCCCGTTGATATATTGGATTTTCGGCGATGCCATTTCGTGCCCGCGACCGACAATCCCCGCGCACAACTCTAGGTTGAACAAATGACAATCTTTGCTAAGAGGCTCGCAACATCATTCCTCCCTTATGCTCCCGTTTCAGGAAAGAATTAAACGATATGTCGAAAATCAAGGTCAAAAACCCGGTCGTCGAAATTGATGGCGACGAAATGACACGGATCATCTGGCAATGGATTCGCGAACGGTTGATTGAACCCTATCTCGACATTGACCTGCATTATTATGATCTCTCGATCGAAGTCCGCGACGACACCAATGACAAGATCACCGTCGATGCGGCCAATGCGATCAAGAAGCATGGCGTGGGCGTGAAATGCGCGACCATCACGCCGGATGAAGACCGGGTCGAGGAATTCGGCCTGAAGCGGATGTGGAAATCGCCCAATGGCACGATCCGCAACATCCTTGGCGGTGTCGTATTCCGCGAACCGATCGTGATCGACAATGTGCCGCGTCTGGTGCCCGGCTGGACCGATCCCATCGTCGTTGGCCGTCATGCCTTTGGTGACCAGTATCGCTGCACCGACTTCAAGGTCCCGGGCCCCGGCAAGCTGCGCCTGATCTGGGAAGGCGACAATGGCGACACGATCGACGAGGAAGTGTTCCAGTTCCCGTCCCCGGGCATTGCCATGGCGATGTACAATCTCGACGACTCGATCCGGGACTTTGCCCGCGCATCGATGAACTATGGCCTGAACCGCGAATGGCCGGTCTACCTGTCGACCAAGAACACGATCATGAAGGCCTATGACGGGCGCTTCAAGGATCTGTTCGAGGAAATTTTCCAGGCCGAATTCAAGGACAAGTTCGACAAGGCGGGAATCACCTACGAACATCGCCTGATCGACGACATGGTCGCCTCGGCGCTGAAATGGAGCGGCAAGTTCGTCTGGGCCTGCAAGAATTATGACGGCGACGTCCAGTCCGACACGGTCGCGCAGGGCTTCGGCTCGCTCGGCCTGATGACCTCGGTGCTGATGACGCCCACCGGCGACTGCGTAGAGGCGGAAGCGGCGCATGGCACCGTCACCCGCCACTATCGCCAGCACCAGCAGGGCAAGGCGACCTCGACCAATCCGATCGCCTCGATCTTTGCCTGGACGCGCGGCCTGATCTATCGCGGCAAGTTCGATGACACGCCGGATGTGACGCGTTTCGCTGAAACCCTGGAGCGGGTCTGCATCCAGACGGTAGAAAATGGCGACATGACCAAGGATCTGGCGATCCTGATCGGACCCGACCAGTCCTGGATGACGACCGAGCAGTTTTTCGAAGCGGTGCGTTCCAATCTCGAAACCGAAATGCAGAACTGGAAATAGTCAGTTCCGGAGACCTGCGGCTTCGGGCGACTGGATATCCTCCCGCCCGAAGCCCATCCCGACGATCCGCCCCGGGATACGACGCAAAAGCGGCAGCCGGTTGAGTAATCGCAACAGGAAAAAAGGTTTCTCGATGGGTCTTGTGCGCCGCAACAGCGGCGCGATCACCCTGTCCTGCGCCAGTTTCTGAAAGGCCTGCATCCGGCGCACCGGCCTGATCCGGCGGCGGTAGACCTGTTCCAGCCATGGATCCGGATCGTCTCCCCTGGACATCGGCCCCGTCAGGACATTAGCAGCGGTGACAGCATCCTGAACGGCGATATTGATGCCGACACCGGCAATCGGGGACATCGCGTGCGCCGCATCGCCAATGACCAGCAAGCCGGGCCGATGCCAGCGCTCCAGCCGGTCCAGCGCCACTTCCAGCATCTTGACCTGATCCCAGCTGGTGATCTGGTCGAACGCTGCGCCCAGGTCGGGCACGAGGGAACGCAGGCTGGCGCGAAAGGCGTCCAGCCCGGCTTCCCTTACCCTGTTGGCCTGTCCCTTGTTGAACAGGAAGGCGCACTGATAATAGTCCTGGCGATCGATCATCACCATGAACCGCCCGGCCTGCACCGTACCGAAAATATCGCCGCCATGGTCATTGGGCTTGTCTATACGGAACCAGAACACGTCCATCGGCGCGCCGATATTGCGCAGCGGCAGCGCTGCCTTGTCGCGCAACACCGACCGCCTGCCGTCGGCTGCAATCACCAGCTTCGCATACAGCTTATCACCGCTCCGGGTTTCGACCCCGCAAACACGGCCCGCCCCATCCTCGACCAGTTCGGCGGCCTCGCTTTGCATATGCAGGCTGAAGCCGCGATATTGCCCTGCCTGCCCGGCAATGAATTCCAGCAAATCCCATTGCGGCATCATCGCGATATAGGGGGCCCGGACCGGCAAGTGCCGGAAATCGAGCACTTTCATCTTGCGACCGGCAATATGGATCGATGCCTGATCCACTCTGCTGTGCGGCACCCTGAGCAATTGATCGAGCAGACCCAGCTGATCGAAAAGCTCGAGCGTGGACGGGTGCACCGTGTCACCCCTGAAATCACGAAGGAAATCGCCATGTTTCTCCAGCACGGCCACGTTCAAGCCGGCACGCGCGAACAGCAATCCCGCCATCATCCCGGCGGGACCGCCGCCAACGATCAAAATGTCGCGTTCATTGTCCTTCATTGACCGTCTCCCCAATGTAATCTGCTGACAAATAGCATGCTTCGTATATAGAGTTCCAATATGCACAGTCCGCTCGACAATCCCGCTTTCATTGATGCCATCGTGATACTTGGCGCAGCCGGGATCGTGATCCCCGCCTTCACCCGTTTCCGGATCACGCCGATCATCGGCTTCATTCTGGTCGGCCTGCTACTCGGACCGTCAGGCCTCGGGTCACTGCAAGGTCAGTATGAATGGCTCAGATTTGTCACGATCAGTGATCGCGAATCCATCGAGCCTTTTGCCGAGATGGGCATCATATTGCTTTTGTTTTCCATCGGACTCGAACTGTCGTTCAAGCGGCTGTGGTCGCTGCGCCGGCTTGTCTTTGGTGTCGGTGCGGCGGAGTTGCTGGCCTCCGGTCTGATCATCGGTTCGGTGCTCTATCTGCTTGGCCAGAATGCACCGGGAGCGCTGGGCCTTGGCCTCGCTCTGGCCCTGTCCTCGACCGCTCTGGTCCTGCCCATGTCGGGCACTAAAAGCCCGGTCGGCCGCGCGGCCCTCGCCATGCTTCTGTTCGAGGATGTTGCCATCGTCCCGATCATTTTCCTGCTCGGTGCCATTTCGCCGGCGATAACCGCCGATGGCGGCTGGGATGATCTGGGCAAGACCCTGCTGATGGGCGGCGCCGTGATCATCGGCATGCTGGTACTCGGTCGCCTTCTGCTGCCGCGAATTTTTGCCCAGGCGGCGCGGACCAAGAGCCCGGAACTGTTCCTCGCCGTCAGCTTGCTGGTCATCATCCTGGCCAGCCTGGCGACGGCAGCGACCGGCCTGTCGCCGATCGTCGGGGCCCTGCTCGCCGGCCTGCTGATCGCGGAAACCGAATATCATGGCGAGGTCGAAGTCATCACCCAGCCATTCAAGGGCCTCGCGCTCGGGGTTTTCCTGATCACCGTGGGCATGCAGGTCGATATTCGCGTCGTGCTGGAAAATTGGGCCAGCCTGCTCACCGCGGTCGTCGGCGTGGTGCTGGTCAAGGCCGCCGTCACCGGCGGCTTGCTCCGATTCGCCGGTGCCCGTCCCGGCACCGCGACCGAAGCCGGCGTATTGATGGCCAGTCCCTCGGAAACCACTTTGATCGTCCTGGCCGCAGCGACGCAGGCGCAGCTCATTCAACCCCAAACGGCAGCCTTCTGGCAGATCGTCACTGCAATCGGCCTCACGATCACCCCATTGCTGGCCCGCTTCGGACATGACATCGCCCGGCGGATGGAGATGCGCAGCGACGGCGGCCCGGCACCGGACGAGCAGCCGGTCGAAGCCCAGCAGACAATCATCATCGGCTTTGGCCGGGTCGGGAAACTGGTCGCGGAACTGCTGAAGACCCACAACCAGAAATTTCTGGCGGTGGAATCAAATATTGACGCCGTCGCCAGGGCGCGGCGCGAGGGCTATCCGATCATTTTCGGCAATGTGTCGCGCAACGAAATGCTCGATCGGCTGCGCCTGGGCCATGCCAAGGCGCTGGTGCTGACGATGGACGAGCCTGTGCTGTCGGTACAGATCGTCAAGAAGGTTCGGGCCTGGGTTCCGGACCTGCCGATCATTGCCAGGGCACGGGACATCGAACATGCGGCCGAGCTCTATCAGGCCGGCGCCACCAATGCCGTGCCGGAAGCTTTGGAAGGTTCGCTGCAACTGTCAGAAGCGGTGCTCGTCGAAAATGGTGTCGCCATGGGACCGGTCATTGCCTCGATCCACGAATTGCGGGATATCTACCGCAAGCAGATCCAGGAAGACGGCGACCTGGAACAGGAACCCAAGCTAAAGTCGATGAGCACTGCCATCGGACAGGCGACCGCCGACGATCTGGTGCCCGACGGGCTCAGCCCGCAAGAACAGACCTGATCGCCGCGATTGCGTCGTCTGCCCTGGCACCATCGGGCCCGCCGCCCTGAGCCATGTCCGGACGACCACCGCCGCCCTTTCCGCCAACCGCCGCCACACCGGCCTGAACCAGCTCCACGGCGCTAAACCGCCCGGTCAGATCATCGGTTACACCGACGGCCACGGTGGCCCGGCCATCATTGACCGCCACCAACGCGCTGACGCCGCTCGACAGCTGTTTCTTTGCCTGATCCACCAGTCCGCGCAATTCCTTGGGATTGAGACCCTGAATCACCTGCCCGGCAAAGGCGATATCACCTATATCCTCGGTCTCCGCCGCTTTCGCGCCACCACCGTCGCCAGCCAGCGCCAGGGCCTTTTTCGCTTCGGTCAGTTCGCGTTCCAGCTTCTTGCGTTCCTCGACCAGGGTCGCGACGCGATCAACCGCTTCCTCGGGCGAGGCCTTGAGCGTTGCCGCTATTGTCTTCAGCTTCGCATCCCGGTCGGTGAGCCACAAGCGAGCCGCCTCTCCGGTCAGTGCCTCAATTCTGCGGACACCGCTGGCTACAGCCGATTCGCCGATGATCACCATCACCCCGATATCCCCGAGCGCGTGGACATGGGTACCGCCGCACAGTTCGACCGAATAATCCAGATCGGCGTCCCGACCCATAGACAGCACGCGCACTTCGTCGCCATATTTTTCGCCAAAGAGCGCCAGCGCGCCGGCGGCAACCGCCTCGTCGGGGCTCATCAGACGCGTCGTGACCGCGCTGTTGCCGCGGATTTGCGCATTCACATCGGCTTCCACGGCTTTCAGTTCCGCATCGGTCAGGGCCGACACGTGCGAGAAATCGAAGCGCAGACGATCCGGCGCCACCAGGCTGCCCTTCTGCGTCACATGGTCGCCCAGATGATGCCGCAGCGCCTTGTGCAGTAAATGAGTTGCGCTGTGATTGGCGCGCAGTGCGCTGCGCCGATCGCCATCGACGGCGAGATGAACGCTGTCGCCGACCGACACCGATCCGGAGCGTATTTCTAGCTGGTGAGCATGCAGGCGTCCCAGCGGTTTGCGGGTGTCGGTGACCGTGGCGTGAAAGCCGTCCGCGCCGGATATCGTGCCGGCATCCCCCATCTGGCCGCCGCTTTCGCCATAGAATGGCGTCTGGTTGGTCAGCAGGATGACCGTATCGCCGCTTTCGGCGGTCTCGATTTCCGCTCCTTCCCTGACGAGCGCGACGACCACGCCCTCGCCTTCTTCCGATGTATAGCCGGTGAATTCGGTGCTGCCCTCGCGCTCGGCAATGTCGAACCAGACCGCATCGGAGGCCTGGTCTCCCGAGCCTTTCCAGGCGGCGCGGGCAGCGGCTTTCTGTTCCGCCATCGCCTTGTCGAAGCCTTCACGGTCGACGCCGAGGGAACGCGCGCGCAATGCGTCCTCGGTCAGATCATAGGGAAAACCGAACGTGTCATAAAGCTTGAAGGCCGTTTCGCCCGGCAGAACATCGCCCTCACCCATTTCGGCGATCTCTGCATCCAGCAGTTTCAGGCCATTGGCCAGCGTCTGCCGGAAATTGGTTTCCTCGCGCAGCAGCGTTTCCTCGATCAACGGCTTGGCCCGGATCAGTTCGGGAAAGGCATTGCCCATTTCACCGGTCAGAGCGCCAACCATCCGGTGCATCAGCGGATCGGCAGCCCCCAGCAGATGGGCATGGCGCATGGCCCGCCGCATGATCCGCCGCAGCACATAGCCGCGGCCTTCGTTCGATGGCAGTACGCCGTCGGCGACGAGAAAGGAGGAGGCGCGCAGATGATCGGCAATCACCCGGTGACTGGCCTGATTGTCGCCGGTGGTGATGGTACCGGTCAGCGATCCGGATTCGGCGATCAGTGCCTTGAAAAGGTCGATGTCGTAATTGTCGTGCACGCCCTGCATGACCGCGGCGACCCGTTCCAGCCCCATGCCGGTGTCGATCGACGGCTTGGGCAGATCGACGCGGTCGCCCTCGCCGCGCTGGTCATATTGCATGAACACCAGATTCCAGATCTCGACAAAGCGATCGCCGTCCTCGTCCGGGCTGCCCGGAGGGCCACCGGCGATATGCGCGCCATGGTCGTAGAATATCTCGCTGCACGGACCGCAGGGGCCGGTGTCGCCCATCGACCAGAAATTGTCGCTGGTCGCGATGCGGATGATCCGTTCCTCCGGCAGGCCGGCGATCTTCTTCCACAGGTCGAAGGCTTCGTCGTCGGTATGGAAAACGGTCACGGTCAGCCGGTCCGGCGATATGCCCCAGACTTTGGTGATCAGGGTCCAGGCATGGTCGATCGCCTGCTCCTTGAAATAGTCGCCGAACGAGAAATTGCCCAGCATTTCAAAGAATGTGTGATGGCGAGCGGTATAGCCGACATTGTCGAGGTCATTGTGCTTGCCGCCGGCGCGGACGCATTTCTGGCTCGACGTGGCCGTGGCATAGCTGCTTTTCTCGACGCCGGTGAAGATATTCTTGAACGGCACCATGCCCGCATTGATGAACATCAGCGACGGGTCATTATAGGGAATGAGCGGCGCAGACGGCACGATCTCGTGACCGTGGCCGGCGAAATAGTCGAGGAAAGACCGTCTTATATCATTGGTTGTTTGCATGAAATCGACTTAGGCGAGCGATCTGCCGTTGACAATCCCGAGAATGGACCAAAACCCGTTCAAGCCTGCAGGACCATGTCAGGCATAGGCATAGGGCCCGCCTTTTTCGAGTGCGATCTGATATTGGGGACGGGCGTGAATGCGCTCCAGCCAGGCGAGCAGGTTGGGATAGCGTGCGTCCAGCCCGGCGCGCGACTTGCAGGCCTCGAGCGGGAAGCTCATCATGATGTCTGCGGCGGTCAGTTCATCACCGGCAAAATAATCGCGGTCGGCAAGCTCGGTTTCCAGCCATACCAGCAGGTCGGTGACCATCTGGCCAACCGGCTTGCGCGCCGGCAGACCCAGCAGGCCGAGGCGGCCAACCACCAGCAGTCCGTAAAGCGGCGGCATCATCGAGCCCTCCGCGAAATGCAGATATTGGGTATAAAGGCGCGCGCCCTTTGCATCATCCGGTGCGCCCAGCTTGCCGTCGGCCTTCTCGACCAGATATTCGGCAATGGCCGCGGTCTCGATGATCACTTCGCCACCGTCCTCGATCATCGGCGACTTGCCGAGCGGATGGATTGCCTTCAGGCTGTCCGGCGCCTTCTGGGTCTTGGGATTGCGCTCGTAGCGCTTGATTTCATAAGGCAGGCCCAGTTCCTCGAGCAGCCAGATGATCCGCTGCGAGCGGCTGTTTTCGAGATGGTGGATGGTGATGGTCATATTGGCCTTCCGGAAATTTCAAAGTTTGTGAAGTTGCCGCCAAGGCAAGCGTTGTCAGGGGTCAAATGTCAATCTTTTCCAACATTTGACCGATCCGGCGCAACTGAAAGCGGGCCAATGAAAACGGGCCGTCCTTGCAGCCGGGGGACAGAAGGACGGCCCTATGCCAGGGATCGCCTCGGGGGAGAGTGATCCGGCAAAACCGGGTTTTTTATTGCATCGGTGGAAGCAACGGTTAGCAACGGTCAGGAAATTCCCCCTGTCGCCGCGATGATGGTCAAATCATCTATTCGTCATCATCGCCGTCGTCCGCCTTGCCAATCGGGCCGGTCATCATTTCCTCGGCGACTGCTTCCTGCTTGCCGCGGATCTGGTTTTCCAGCTTGGCCATCATCTCCGGATTCTCGAGCAGGAAGCGTTTCGAATTTTCGCGCCCCTGGCCGATGCGGACCGAGTCATAGGAGAACCAGGCACCCGATTTTTCGACAACGCCGGCTTTCACACCAAGATCGATAATCTCGCCGACCTTGGAAATGCCCTGGCCGTACATGATGTCAAACTCGACCTGCTTGAACGGCGGTGCGACCTTGTTCTTGACGACCTTGACGCGGGTGGTATTGCCGACGATATCGTCGCGTTCCTTGATCTGGCCGGTGCGGCGGATATCCAGCCGGACCGACGCATAGAATTTCAGCGCATTGCCGCCCGAGGTGGTTTCCGGATTGCCGTACATCACGCCGATTTTCATGCGGATCTGGTTGATGAAGATCACCATGCATTTCGAGCGGCTGATCGAGCCGGTCAGCTTGCGCAGCGCCTGGCTCATCAGCCGGGCCTGCAGGCCGACATGGGTGTCGCCCATCTCGCCCTCGATTTCCGCGCGCGGGACCAGGGCCGCCACCGAATCGACCACCAATATGTCGATCGCGTTGGAGCGCACCAATGTGTCGACAATTTCCAGCGCCTGCTCGCCGGTATCGGGCTGGGAGATGATCAGTTCGTCGGTGTTGACGCCCAGTGCCTTGGCATAGATCGGGTCGAGCGCATGTTCCGCATCGACAAAGGCAGCGGTACCGCCCGCCTTCTGCGCTTCGGCGATGACGTGCAGAGCGAGCGTGGTCTTGCCCGAGCTTTCCGGTCCGTAAACCTCGATCACGCGTCCCTTTGGCAGTCCCCCGATGCCCAGTGCTATATCCAGTCCCAGGCTACCGGTGGAAATGGCTTCTATTTCCAGCGCCTTGCGCTGACCCAGCTTCATCGCCGAGCCTTTGCCGAAGGCGCGATCGATCTGCGCCAATGCGGCGTCGAGCGCCTTTTGCCTGTCTGATGAGTTCAATTGATTTTCCGATTCTACGACTTTTAAATTGCCGGCCATTTGCCTGTCCCCCTTCGCTAAATGTTTAAGCAGCATCAATCAATGATTGTGATGATGTACCTTATTTGTTCTCACAGAACAAGAGGGGAACATATTTTTTCGATATTTTATCTATCTTATTGAATCCCTATCGCAAAAAGGGTGTTTCTACTCCGGCTTGGCATGTTCGGCCAATGTCTCGCCGACCGCTTCGGCTATCTGAGCCACTGAAAAGGGCTTCGGCAGAAAATTGACCTTGTCGAGATCGATCGACTTGCGCAATTGTTCCTCGGCATAGCCGGACATGAACAATATCGGCAGGTCCGGATATTTTTTTCGTATATGCCTGGCCATGGTCGGGCCATCCATATTGGGCATCACGACGTCTGAAACGATCATGTCGAACTGTTCTTCCTTTTCGGCTTGCGCCGCGAGGAGACCCAAAGCCTCCTCCCCCTCGCTGGCGGTCACGACCGTATAGCCCTGGCGCGTCAGCGCCCGCTCGGCGACCGCTCGCACCATGTCCTCATCCTCGACGAGCAGGATATGGCCCGTTCCCCACAGTTCCTTCTTTGCCGTGGCCTTGACCGGCGGTGAGCTTAGCGTCGCTCGCGCAGTGTCTTCCGCCGTTGGCCGGTGGACCGGGAAATAGATGGAGAAGGTGGTGCCCTCGCCAGGCTTCGAATCGGCGAAAATATAGCCGCCGGACTGTTTGATGATGCCATAGACGGTAGACAGTCCGAGCCCGGTGCCCTTGCCCACGGCCTTGGTCGTGAAAAAGGGTTCAAAGATCTTACCGATAACATGCGGCGGAATACCGCTTCCGGAATCCGAGAAAATCAATGCCGTATAGTCGCCGATCGGCAGGATCTCGCTTTTCAGCGCGCGGACATCGGAGGCCACAACCGCCTGGGTCGAGATCGATATCTTTCCGCCATTGGGCATCGCATCGCGCGCATTGACGCCGAGATTGATGATCACCTGCTCCAGCTGCCCCGGATCGGCCCGGACCAGACCGAGATTGCGCCCGTGCCGCACTTCCAGTTCGATGGTCTCGTCGAGCAGCCGCTTGAGGAGATTCGAAACGTCCGCCACCACATCGGGCAGCTGCAGCACCTGCGGCCGCAGCGTCTGCTGCCGCGAGAAGGCGAGCAATTGCCGGGTCAGCCCGGCCGCCCGGTTGCTGTTATTCTTCACCTGCTGGATATCATCATAGTCACTGTCACCCGGCGCATGGCGCAGCAGCATCAGGTCGCAATGGCCGATGATGGCGGTGAGGATATTGTTGAAATCATGGGCCACGCCGCCGGCCAGCTGACCGACCGCCTGCATCTTGGTCGCCTGCGCCACCTGGCTTTTCAATTTCGACTCTTCACTGTTATCGCGGATCGACAGCAGCACCGCGGCCTCGCCCAGTCCGCGAACGCCCGCAATCCCGAGCGCGACCGGTTCCTCGCCGCCATTGCGCAATCGCACGGCGAGATCGCCGGCCATCGGAGGCCCGCTGGCATAGCGACGCACGGCATCGGCAACCGCCGACTTGTCATCGCGAATCATCAGGTCGCCGGGATAAAGCGGCTGTTCCTTTTCGCCAATGCCGGCGGTCTTGGCGAAAGCGTCGTTGAGAAACAGGAATCGCCCGTCGCGGTCCGTCAGGGCCAAGCCGAGCGGCAGCAGCGACAGCATCGATTCAACCTGCTCCAGCGCCTTGCCGCGCTCGACCATTCCGCCATCATCATCGATCAGCAGGATCAGCGCAGGGCCCTTTTCCTTTTCCCGGTCCAGCGGGATATGGAACAGGCGAACCGGCGTGCCGTGCCGGCCCTCGCGCTCGAAGAAAATCGTGCCCTTGTCGTCGGAACGCAGGAAATTGATGAAATTGCGGCCCGATATATTGGCATCGACCCGGCCGGTCGCGCGCAGGGCGAAGGCCTGGTTCGAAGCCCGGATCCGTCCTTCACCGCCGATGACACTGGCCAATATGCCGACTTCGGAAAAGGCACGCCCACCTCCACCGCCAACCAGACCGATCATGTCGTCCAAAAGGTCAGCCTGGACCCGCGGTATCATCTGCCAGAGCAGATATTCATCGCCCTGCCCCGCCCGGACGACTTTCGCGCTATATTCGGCGACACCGCGCTTCAGGCCCTCGGCATAGCCACGGCCATCGCGCCATGCGGTTCGGCCCGCTGTCGCCAGCAGTTCATTGCCTCCCGCCTGCAACGGCAGTTCGGGAGGGACGGCCGCGCCATTGAACCATTTGGTGAAAAGCTCGTTGGCACAGACCAGGCGGCCCGCCCGGTCGGTGACCGCCAAGCCGATAGACGACTGATCAGCAACCATCCGGGTTACTGCCCAGTCTTCGGGATCGGCACGATCATGATCGGTGGCGGCCTCTCGCGGAAGCAGGAAAAAGGCAATGCCGGCCAGACTCAACACCAGAGCCAGAAAGGCAATGATCAGGGTGATATTCTGCACCTGC
>Ga0209643_1002202_pt1 | contig 13580 bp, 9 predicted proteins | sample AutmiccBRH37_all_FD_187383 | JGI IMG/M metagenome (GOLD analysis project Ga0209643, IMG submission 187383) | Deep subsurface microbial communities from Mt. Terri, Switzerland - Autotrophic microbial communities BRH/37_all (SPAdes) (version 2) | ecosystem: Environmental > Aquatic > Deep subsurface... | reverse complement strand
GTTAATCTATTCACTTACTAAGATAATTATGAAGAAATAACAGTAGATATGACAGCCAAAAAAAGGGAAGGACTGCTACGGGTGAAATAAATATTCTAACAAATGGGTTTGTAAGTATAGTATAATTTTCACTATCAACATTACTTGTATAAAGTTGGGAGTCTCTCAAGTGAATAAGACTATCTCTTCTAAACAAAATATGGCTAATATTTTTAGATTCTTAAACAGCAAGGATTTCCGTCTCAAGATTTTCTTGGAAGGAATAATCGTAGGGCTGTGTGTGGGTGTAGTAATTTCAGCATTCCGCTTTCTCTTAGAGAAAGCGGAAAGATTTCGAGAATATAGCTATCTGCTCGCTCAAGAATATGGATTCTTCGAGATAGCGATTCGTTTTCTAACGCTGGCTATTTTAGCAATCGTTATTAATCAGATAATGGTAAGAGCTCCTCAGATATCCGGTAGTGGAATTGTGCAGGTCAAGGGTTCATTATTAGGACAAGTTAAGTCAAAATGGCTGAGAAACTTAGTTGGTAAATTTGTGGGAACAACATTAGTTATTGGGGCTGGACTTTCCGTAGGACGTCAAGGGCCTTCCGTTCAGATTGGAGCGTCTATAGGCCAGGGTGTGAGCAGGCTATTAGGAAGACTCAGGATGGAAGAAAAATATCTGGTTACCAGTGGAGCTGCTGCAGGGTTAGCGGCAGCTTTTAATGCCCCGTTAGCTGGTGTAGTCTTTGCTCTAGAAGAGCTTCATAAGAATTTTTCTCCCGCTGTCTTGATGTCTGCCATGGGATCATCATTAGCGGCAGACTATGTGATGCGTCAGTTTTTTGGAAGTAAACCGATTATGGACTTCTCGGGGATTCCCGTCTTACCTCAAAAATACTATATCTATTTAATCGGCTTGGGGATTGTCTGCGGCCTTGTAGGAGTTTTCTATAACAAGGCTTTGATTTCAAGCTTCAGAATATTTGATAAGATAAGGAACAAAATCCCTGTTTTCTGGAAAGCAGGGATTCTTTTTATTCCTCTCTTTATAGCGGGAGTATTGGGATACCTTCTTCCTCAAGTTCTAGGGGGAGGAGAACAGCTTATAATATCTTTGAGCTCTCAAAACTATGCTTTTAAAGCGTTAGTAGTATTTGTTGTGGTGAAGTTCATTTTCACAATAATAAGTGCCGGTTCAGGTGCTCCTGGAGGATTATTTCTACCCATGCTCGTTATAGGAGCCTTGATAGGTAATATCTATGGAAATGTCTTGGGAATGTTATTTGATATTAACTCAGAATTGATCTTTGATTTTGTCGTCTTTGCTATGGCAGCAGTATTCACTGCCGCTGTTAAGGCACCTGTAACAGGGAGTATTCTTATAACCGAGATGACAGGTTCCTTTGAACATTTGTTGCCGGTGATAATTGTATCTATGGTCGCCTACGTAGTGAGTGATATTCTAAGGACTAGGTCTATTTATGAAAACATATATCAAATAACACTGGAGACGGCATCCTTGAATAGCCATAATTCAGCAAGCCTACTAAAAGATAATAATAAGCAAGCAGATGAAATCGAGCAAAAAACATGGGAACAATTAAAACAAGATACTTATAATATAGATACAGCTAAGCAAGAATTAACTTATAAACAAATCAAATATCAGGAAAAAGATAATATTATAACAACAGTGAGGCCAGATGTGAACCTGGGAAAAAACAAGGGTCAAAAGATTGGTTCTAAGATTATCTTGGAAGAAGTAGTTCGGCTAAGCAGCCATATCGAAGGGAAAAGGATAAAGAGTATTGATTGGCCTGAGGGTAGTCTTCTTGTTAGTATTAGTCGCGGTGAAGAAGAAATAATTCCGCGGGGAAATACAAGGATATTTAATGGAGATTTTCTCTATGTTCTTATTGATCAAGGGCAAGAAAGGGAGTTCCGAAGTTTTATCTCAAGTTTATGTCAAGAAAATGATTAAGTAAATTAAGCTAAAAACTGAAAAAACTGTAATACCGAAGACTGCATATAGGTGTTGACGTAGTCAGTCCCAGCTATTATAATAACATTTGCGATTCAAAAAAATGATATCTTATAAATACTGTTTTGAACATGGAGAGATGGCTGAGTTGGTCGAAGGCGCTCGCCTGGAAAGCGGGTACATGGGTAACTGTGTCGTGGGTTCGAATCCCACTCTCTCCGCCACTATCTAGTAAACTAAAGCCTCAAGACTCAGGCTTTTTATTTTACTCTTAAAGTACGGATCCAGTTTTCTTTATTTTTATGTTCATGGTATAATAGGTTTGACCGTGCTAGACGGGGAGGTAGCGGTTCCTTGTAACCCGCAGTCCGCTATAGCGGGGTTTAATTCCTTTGATAAGGGTCGGGCAATCGGGGTCAGTCCGTGTTTTTGATGTGATGATTTTTTGGTCTTGCGCAACGGAACACTTCGAACCGTGTCAGATCCTGACGGAAGCAGCACTAAGGAGTTCGTTTTCGTGTGCCGCAAGGTTGCCGAGAATGAGCGTTGGTCCACGGGAAACGTCCGGGGGTTGCGATTCGATTCAAAGGTGCACGGTCTTTATAATATAAGGTGGTTTCTCAACCATCTTTTTTGGTATTCTTTTAGAGGGTGAAAAGAGAATGGGATATTTAGCTTTATATCGGGAGTGGAGACCAAAAACTTTTAGTGACATAGTAGGCCAAGAACATGTTAAAACTAGCCTAGTTAACGCTCTTACTCATAATAAGGTAGCTCATGCTTACTTATTCAGTGGACCTCGTGGAACAGGCAAAACAACAGCCGCCAAAATATTGGCTAAAGCTTTGAATTGCAGTAATGGAGAGGGTTCGGAACCGTGTAATAAGTGTGATTCTTGCCTGAATATCGATCAGGGACATGCCTTAGATGTGCTGGAGATCGATGCTGCTTCTAATAGAGGGATAGATGAGATAAGAGACTTAAGAGAAAAAGTGAAGTTCACTTCCTCTGGTGGTAAGTTTAAGGTATACATAATCGATGAAGTGCATATGTTGACTACGGAAGCTTTTAATGCTCTTCTAAAAACGCTGGAGGAACCACCAGCCAGCGTTGTTTTTGTGTTGGCCACGACAGAAGCCCACAAAGTACCTTTAACTATCTTGTCGAGAGTACAACGTTTTGAATTCGAACGGATATCTATAGAAGGAATAGTTTCTAGACTTCAGGAAGTATGCAGAGATCTCGGGCGGGAAGTTGAAGAAAAGGCGATTCAAATTATTGCGGTGAAAGCTGAAGGCGGTATGAGAGATGCTCTTAGTATTTTAGATCAATGTCTGCTGAGGGAGGATACGGTTACTGCAGAACATGTATACCAAATTATCGGTATGGTAGGCGAAGCTTACAATGTAGACCTTGTGGATACTATGCTGGAGGCTGACTATGGGAAAGCTTTAGCTAAGCTTGGAGAAGGAGTAGCTTTGGGGAGTGATCCCAGGCAGATAATCAGAGAGCTGCTTGATTACTTGCGCCAGGCTTTATTATACCTAGCAGGCAGGCAAGAACCATTACTTTCATCTGATTCTGCACAAAGGTTAAAAGAACAAAGTGAAAGAGCAGGGTTAAAAAGGCTGTTATCTTGGATTAATATTATCCTTAAAGGCGAAGGGGAACTTAAATATGCTTCTAACGCTCGTCTGGCGGCCGAGATGATTCTGGTTCAGGCTCTATATGAGTTAGATTCCGATAGTCTGCCAGAAGCCAATCAAATATTCTCGGCACAAGCCAAAAAAACAAATTTGACATTTGATGGTAAAGCAAAGGGTACAGAAGAAAGAGCAGAGAGTAGGCCAAAAAGCGAAATTAGTAATTCTACAGTAAGAGGTATAGCTGAAGGCGAAGACTTGTTTGGGAGAGTTACCGCTAAGTGGCTGGATATACTGGAGGATGTACGCAAGAAAAAAAAATCAACCCATGCGTTCTTGCTAGAAGGCAAACCAATGGGGATAAAAGAGGAATCGCTCCTTCTAGTTTTCAAAGAAGGATACTCATTTCATCGGGATAAATTTAACCAACCCGAGAATAAGGCTGTTGTGGAGGAAGTTCTATTAAAGTCCTTAGGTCAAAAGTTATCACTAGAAAATCTTCTTGAGAATGAATTTGAGCTTCTTAATCAGGGGTCTAACCTAGATGGAGATAAAAAAAATAGTCAATGCATCCAACAAGCTGTGGAGCTATTTGGAGCTCAACTTGTACAAGTGAGAGAAGACAAGTAAAATAAGCTTGAAATAAATTATTACAAAACATATTGAAGGAGAGTGTTTTATTATGTCGTTTAAACCCCCAGGTGGTATGGGTAATATGAATCAAATGCTTAAGCAGGCACAGAAAATGCAAGAAAATATGATGAAAACTAAAGAAGAGTTAGAGCTCAAGTCCGTTCAGGCTACAGCTGGTGGAGGGATGATTGAAGTAGTTGTTAATGGAAAGATGGAACTACTCGAACTGAAGATAAAACCTGAAGCTATTGATCCCGATGATCCGGAAATGTTGGAAGATATGGTAAAGGCTGCGATAAATCAGGGGCTGCGTAATGCTCAGGCTATGGTTGAGGAAGAAATGGCCAAGGTTACGGGTGGCTTTAATATTCCAGGGTTATTTTAGCTAAAAATTGCTTGTTAGTTGATTATATCTGAAAATAATGTAAGAAAGATTTTAGGGCTTTAAGCGATGGATTATTTATATTACCCACAAGCTTTGTCTGACTTAATTATTTCCTTCTCCCGATTACCTGGAGTGGGTCCAAAAACAGCAGGAAGATTAGCTTTTTATCTACTTCAGCATTCCGATGATGCAGAGCAGTTAGCTAGAACAATTACTACAGCTCTTCGGGAGATTAGGCAATGTACAGTATGCGGCAACTATACTGAGGCAGATCCTTGCAAGATTTGCGCCGGGGAACGCAGAGACAGGACTGTTCTTTGCATAGTGGAACAACCTCGCGATGTAGTTGCTCTGGAGAAAACCAGGGAGTTTAAAGGTATATATCATGTCTTACATGGAGTGCTATCTCCTATGGAAGGTATCGGACCGGAGCAATTGAATCTGGCTAACCTACTAAAACGTCTGGATAATGTTAAAGAAGTTATCATAGCTGTTAATCCGTCGGTAGAAGGAGAAGCTACGGCTTTGTATATAGCTAGAATTCTTAAACCTCTTGGAACAAAAGTAACCCGTATCGCTCATGGATTACCGGTAGGAGGAGATTTGGAATACGCAGATGAGGTGACTATCACCAGAGCACTGGAAGGCAGACGCCAACTCTAATTAAAGAAATATACTTATTCTCAATATCAAAATTGTCATGGTTCTTTCTTGCAAACTTTCTGCATACAATGCAGTAAATGTTAGATGGAGGAATTTACCATGACATTTGTTTTTTTAGGATTATTTATACTTCTTTTAACCTTAGTTGTGATAGGTTCGTTAAGAAAACCCAATAAACTGATTAAGCTGAGCATTCATATTTTAGGAGGAGTCGTTGGATTATGGATGATAAATTTACTCCTGAGTGTTTTTAATCTGGAAGTACCAATTAATGTTTTCACTATTTGTCTTGTAGCATTGTTAGGATTTCCGGGGGTTGTAGTCCTAACCGTATTACAGTTGATAGGAATATAAAACTAAACACTTGTCACCTTATAAATAATTCGAAATAATACGTAAAACGATAAATTCTAACAAGAATTAGAATATATTAGCAACAAGACCTCTAGAAACGAATAGTGCTTGACGAAAAGAAGAGAGAAAGAGTATACTGAGAATTGTCCAGGGGAACTATTTAAGAAATAGTTCCCTAGGTTTGCGTACACCAAAATGACGGAAAATTCAGATAGTTCAGATAGTTTGGGATTGTCCAATCGCAAGCCAATAGGTTATTGGCGATTTATATAGCATGTCAAGTGCCTTTCAGCGAGGCACACAGGGTTACTCTCTGTCTTTTGCTTGTTATCTCTTATCCTACAAATAGATGTTATATACCCATTGTTCTCCATAAGACTTTAACCATCAGAAGAGGAGGTGGAGGAAGAGACTTATTTTCATAAATTGAATTTAAGTACGGGAGAGCATTTGTTAAAAATTTAACTAATCATTATAGGATAACGGATAATTATATACTTTGTATTCGGGATTATATGTGCTAGCTATTATTATCAAATAAATTTTCTGGGGAGGAAAATAATCAATGGCAAAAATGAAAACTATGTCTGGAAACGAAGCCGCAGCTCATGCGTCTTACGCTTTTTCAGAAGTCGCTACCATCTTTCCAATCACCCCTTCATCCGACATGGCTGAATTGGTTGATGAATGGGCTGCTCATGGTAGGAAAAACATTTTCGGGCAGCAAATGAAGGTTGTTGAAATGCAGTCAGAAGCTGGAGCGGCAGGTGCTGTTCACGGTTCACTACAAGCAGGGGCTTTGACCACTACTTATACTGCATCTCAAGGTCTATTGCTCATGATTCCTAACATGTATAAAATTGCAGGGGAACTTTTACCTTGCGTATTCCATGTTAGTGCTCGGGCCCTGGCTGCTCATGCACTATCCATCTTTGGTGATCATCAAGATGTTATGTCTGTTCGTATGACTGGATTTTCAATGTTAAGTTCCGGAAGTGTTCAGGAAGCTATGGACTTAGCTTATATTGCTCATCTTAGTTCCATTAAAGCAAGAGTCCCATTCCTTCATTTCTTTGATGGCTTTAGAACATCCCATGAGATTCAGAAAATTAGTGTTCCTGAATATAGTGAAGTTGGAGAACTTCTTGATCAGGAAGCGTTAAAAAGATTCCGCGAGAGCGCATTAAGTCCAGAACGTCCAGTCTTAAGAGGTACTGCACAGAACCCTGATATTTACTTCCAAGGGAGAGAAGCTGCTAACAGTTTCTATAAGGCAGTACCCGCGATAGTTGAAGAATATATGGCCAAATATAAAGAACTTACTGGTCGTGAGTATAAACTCTTCCAATATTATGGTGCACCCGATGCTGAACGCGTTATCATTGCGATGGGTTCAGTTGCAGATACAATTACAGAAACGATTGATTACCTTGCAGCTAAAGGTGAAAAAGTTGGTTTACTTCGTGTTCGCCTTTTCCGTCCATTTTCAACCGAACACTTTATTAAGGCCCTTCCTAATACTGTCAAGAAGATTGCAGTTCTTGAGCGCACCAAAGAACCTGGTTCTTTAGGTGAGCCACTCTATTTGGATATCGTTGATTGTTTCTACAAACAGGAAGTTAAACCTGTTATTGTTGGCGGTCGTTATGGTCTAGGTTCCAAGGATACTACTCCTTCTCAGATTCTAGCCGTATACGAAAACCTCAAAGCAGAAAAGCCTAAAAACGGTTTTACTATTGGTATCGTAGACGATGTAACCTTTACTTCATTGGAAGAAAAAGAATTTATTGATACAACTCCGGAAGGTACAATTAGCTGTCAGTTCTGGGGTCTGGGTGCAGACGGTACAGTTGGAGCTAACAAGCAAGCTATTAAGATTATTGGGGACCATACCAATAAATATGCTCAAGCTTACTTTGCCTATGACAGCAAGAAATCCGGTGGTGCTACCGTATCTCACTTGAGATTCGGGAAAGATCCTATTAAAGCACCTTATCTAGTAAATACAGCAGATTATGTAGCTTGTCATAACCAAGCTTATGTTGATAAGTATAATCTCTTAAAAGGTCTTAAGCCAGGTGGAACCTTCGTCCTTAACTGCCAATGGACAGCTGAAGAACTTGATGAAATGCTCCCAGATGCTCTCAAAAAAGCTATCTCGGACAAAAAAGCAAAATTCTATATCATAGACGCTGTCAAAATTGCTCGGGAGATTGGCTTAGGCGGCAGAATCAATATGATTATGCAGGCTGCTTTCTTTAAACTCGCTAATGTAATTCCTTTTGATGAAGCTATCGGCTATCTCAAAGAGTCCGTTGTTAAAGCATACGGTAAAAAAGGACAAGAAATTGTTGACATGAATAATAAAGCGATTGATGCTGGCTGCGATGCATTAGTTAAAGTTGAAGTACCTGCTGCTTGGGCTAATGCTGATGCCAAAAAAGGTATCTTCCTTGGAACAGATAAAGATCCAGCCTTTATCAAAGACGTTGTTCGCGTTATGGCAGCTCAAGAAGGAGATACCCTTCCAGTTAGTGCTTTTAAAGGTTACGAAGATGGAACTTTCCCTGCAGGGACCACTGCTTACGAAAAACGTGGTATTGCCGTAGTAGTTCCTGAATGGATTAAAGAAAATTGTACCCAATGTAATCAATGTTCTTATGTTTGCCCGCATAGCTGTATTAGACCGTTCCTTTATACTGAAGAGGAAGAAAAGAATGCTCCCGCTGGATTTGAGTCTGTTAAAGCAGTAGGTAAAGACTTTGCTGGACTTACCTATCGTCTCCAGGTCAGTCCACTGGACTGCACAGGATGCGGTAACTGCGTTGAGATTTGCCCATCCAAACAGAAGGCCCTTGTTCTCAAGGATGCAGCTGAACGCACTCCAGTTGAAGCACCTCTCTGGGATTATGCGTTAAACCTTTCCGATAAAGATGATAGAATCGGAAATAAATATACTGTTAAGAACAGCCAGTTCATTCAACCTCTTGTTGAATTCAGTGGTGCCTGCCCAGGATGTGGAGAAACTGCTTATGTTAAGCTGCTCACCCAGTTGTTTGGTGATAGAATGATGATTGCCAATGCTACTGGATGTACTTCGATTTGGGGCGGAAGTGCACCGTCTGTACCTTATACTGTTAACAAAGAAGGTAAAGGTCCTACATGGGCTAATTCCTTGTTTGAAGATAATGCTGAGTACGGTTACGGTATGTATCTTGGTGTACAACAAATGCGTAGCAGAGTTGCTGATGAAATGAAGGCAGCTTTGGCTCAGGATATTTCTGCTGAGCTCAAAGACGCTTTCGAGGAGTGGATTGCTGGCATGAATGATGGAGATGCTTCCAAGGCTGCTACCAAGAAAGTACTAGCTGCCTTTGAGAAAGTAGATCCAAAATCTAATGACCTCCTCGCTAAGATTTGGGAAAAGAAAGAACATTTAGTTAAGAAATCTCAATGGATTGTCGGTGGAGACGGTTGGGCCTATGATATCGGTTACGGTGGACTAGACCATGTTCTAGCTTCCGGAGACGATGTGAACATTCTTGTAGTTGACACTGAAGTATATTCAAACACGGGTGGTCAATCCTCTAAATCTACTCCACGGGCGGCTGTTGCTAAATTCCAAGCAGCGGGTAAAAAAATTCGTAAGAAAGACCTTGGAATGATGGCCATGAGCTACGGTTATGTCTATGTTGCACAGATCTCCATGGGTGCCAGCTTAACTCAGACCATGAAAGCCATCCAAGAAGCAGAAGCCTATAAGGGACCATCCCTGATTATTGCTTATGCTCCATGTATCAATCATGGCATTAAGTCCGGTATGGCCACAAGTATTATCCAGGCTAAGAAAGCCGTTGAGGCTGGTTACTGGCATATGTATCGTTTCAATCCTGATTTACAGGAGAAAGGCGAAAAACCTTTCAGCATGGATTCTAAAGAACCATCAGCTTCCTTCAGAGACTTTATTATGTCTGAAGTACGCTATACTTCCCTGCTCAATACCTTCCCGGATACAGCGGAAGAACTCTTCCAAGGAGCTGAGAAGTTTGCCGGTGAGCGCTACAAGTCTTACAAGCGTCTCGCAGATACGGATTGGAGCTAAGGTGAAATAAATATTTAGAGAAAGAGCGGGTTTATCCCGCTCTTTTTTTATAGGCTGAGTGAAAGTTATGAAATTAGATATTCTATTTATTCTTTTTTATATATTCCAGATATATATCGGATAATTGCATCAGGTTTTTAATTTGTTGTTCTTCTTTGAGAAATAATTCTATGTTTTGCACAGCTTCATGGGTTTCAATATTCTGTCCGACTTTGTTTCCCGGTATATATAGGTAGCTGGAAGAAATATAAGTACCTTCAGGGTAGTAAAAACGGAATCCTAGAAGATTTCGGTCTTGATTTATTATATCCTGGCCGAATATAAGATAATCATCCAGATATATCCCAAAAAGATTAGCAAGGGTTGGGAGAATATCTATCTGGCCTCCCACATTCTCAATTATTTTTGATTTCACTCCAGGAATTCTAATCACCAGAGGTACATTAAGAGCATCGAGATAGTCATGTTCTCTCCCTAAGATGGAAGTGAAAAAATCTTGATTGTCAGTTTCTTCATTCTTAGAAATACCAAAATGATCACCAAAAATCACTATCATAGAATTATCCCATAAGCCGGTATCTTTTAAATCATTAATAAATAAACCTAAAGCAAAATCCTCATAGTTAATTGCTGTCAGATAATCACCAATGAATGTATTTTGCAAATCAGGTGCAAGGTCTAATTTCTTTTTAGATTCCGGAATCAGATAAGGATGATGTGAAGAAAGCGTAATTAGACTGGCATAGAACTTTTGATTTTGTTTTGCAAATTCTTGTAAGATAGGGACTGCTTTCTTGAATAGTATCTCGTCTGAAGATCCCCACCGTCCAACGGGATCTTCATTTTGATAAAAGGATTCATCAAAATAGCTATCAAAACCTAAACAAGGATAGAGATTATCCCTGCGCCAAAAAGTTGCAGTATTGGGGTGGAAAGTTACTGCCTTATACCCTTTGCTTTGGAGAAGACGTGGTAAAGAAGGGTATTTCACTCCTGTATATCCTGTGCTTATTGCCCCCCGTGGACGAGGGTAGATAGAAGTATTAGTTACAAATTCAGCATCTGAAGTATTTCCCTGGCCTATTTGAGCATAGAAGTGTGGGAAATATAAACTTTCTTTGATTATTTTATTTAAATTAGGAGTAATCTCCTGTCCATTAACAGATAACCCGACTACGAAGTTTTCTGTCGATTCTAGCTGGATAAGAATAAGATTCTTATCCTTAGCAGCGCCAAAGTATTTGGGCCATGAAACAGGATTGATTTGCTTTATTCGTTCAATATTTGCTTGGTGTAAAGCATCCAGAGGCAAATCTTCCGGAGCTTCTTTTCTTAAAGAGTGAAAGGCTTGATATAGCTGGGCATTCAAGATACCAACATCCTGAGCAAGAACCATGGGAATATCTTTAGGTTGATATACTTTATAACTAACTAGAATTAATGCTAGAGCAGAACAACATATCACTAAGGTTTTCCGTTTATTTTTCCGTAAGTTTATACCCCGGCTTATATTAGGTAGCTTGAAAATCTGTAAGAAAATGATAATCAGAAAGATATCAAGATAGAGGAATAAATAAGAGAAGGAAAATATGGCGATTACACTTTCTCCAATATCTTTTAGAAGAGGAGCTTGAGTGATTGCATGATAATCAAGGAAACGTCCAAAGTGATTATAATACATAACGGTACTGAGGAGATAAGTAGAAAGAAGGAAATCAACAACTAGAAATTTGCTTATTCCTCTTCGAGAAGATAATACGTCAGCCAGCCCAAAAACTACGATTAGAGAAGCTAACTCCAATAAAGCTGCAGGAAATTGATGAGTTAGTGAGAATATATGTGTCCTGACGACGAGTATTTTAATTAAGACAATAATAGTAAAGAGTTGGAGTCTTCCTGCCAGAAATCGCATAGTGATAGCACCCTTTCAAAGATTAACTGAACAGCCTTTTTAATCCTATGAAGGGAGAAAAGTTGATATGAGTAAGAATGAAAGAATTTTGAGAAAGATACTAATAACCATTTCTTCAGGAAAGAATATACTGTAAGGGACTATTAACCTGTTAAATGTCAAACATAAGAGAATGAAGGAAGAATGTAAAATGAATAACCTTTACCCTAAATGTTCTATCTGTGGTCAAACACCGGCAAAAGGATTACGCGATGGGTTCCGTTTAGCAAACAGATTTATCTGTTCAAGATGTGAAACACAGATTGTTGTTACGAACATTGAAGCAGTAGAATATGAGCGGAATATTCAGAACATAAGGAAACTAATCTACAGTTAAGCAGTAAGTTGCATTATTGTACACTTTGTTTGTTAGGATGAAAAATTAAGTAATATATGTTAAAATAAAACAACAATTATCCTCGCAATATCGTGATTGGAGAGTATGGTGAGGTTACTAAATCGTAAGCTTAAAAGTTATCTCGAAAAGCAGATGTACTCCTTTCATACTCCTGGACATAAAGGAAGAACAGATTTATTTTCAGGATTTTCCTTCCCTGGGTTTGACCTTACTGAACTGCCTGGATTGGATATGTTGCATAATCCACTGGGTATTATTGCAGAAGCTCAGAAGAGGGCGGCTAAAGTCTATGGAGCAGATGAAACGTTTTTTTTAGTAAATGGAGGAACTTCAGGAAATCAAGCAATTTTATTCTCTCTAATGTCGAATGTTTCAGGTAAGATTCGGATAGAAAGAAAGGCACACAGATCGGTAATCGGAGGTCTAATACTTTCCGGCTTAACTCCTGAATATATTTTTCCTCAGATTCACCCTGATTTCAATCTTCCCTTGGGATTAGACGAGAAGTGTTCACTAACAAATATGCAGGATATAGGTGCTCTCCACTTGACCTATCCAAGCTACTATGGAACAACACCTGATCTTGAATATATTATTAAAAAAAGGGATGAGAGTTTCCCCTGCCTTCCAGTATTAGTAGACCAAGCGCATGGTTCGCATTTCTTAGGAAGAATGTTTCCTCAGGGAGCTTTGACTCTGGGGGCAGACGCCGTAATACACAGCACACATAAGACCTTGGCGGCACTCACCCAGGCAGGGATGCTTCATGTTCAGGGGGAGAGGATAGACCGTTCGTCGTTACGTAAATCGCTGGAGATATTACAAACTTCTAGCCCTAGTTATCTGTTGCTAGCTTCTTTGGACTCAGCGATGAATGATTTTGGACAGATGGATCCCTGGCAAGAATTATTTGAGGAAGTACAGCTTTTACATCAAAAATTAGAAGGTAAATTGAGAGTACTAACTCATAAAGATGCTGGAACGTATGGGATAAAAGAAGTAGATTGGACGAAGATATTGGTTAATATCTCCAATATAAAAGTTACAACATCCCAAGCTGTAGAAATCTTACGCACAAAATACCGCATCGAACCTGAATTATGGGACAAAGAAAATATCCTCTTCATGCTAGGAATAGGAAATAAGCCAGAGGATATTAGACACCTTGGTAAGGCACTGGAAGGCTTGGCCGTAGAATACAGTCTAGGGGATAGTGATAACTCTCAACATCGGGGGTTACAAAGATTAGAACAGCTATCTCCCCCTATTATCCAGCTTACTCCAAGGGAAGCATGGCTTGGGCAGAAGAAACAAGTTAAAATCCACGAGTCATTAGGCTTGATTTCAGGAGAAACAATTTCTATTTATCCCCCTGGAATCCCATTAGTTGCTCTAGGAGAAGAGATTACTCCAGTTATTATAGAGTATTTACAGCGAGCTGCTGAATATAATTGGCAGGGCTGGGAAGGTTTCGACAGAGGACAAATAATAGTTATGGATGTTTAAGGGGTAATAGATAGAT
>Ga0209643_1002200_pt1 | contig 13590 bp, 26 predicted proteins | sample AutmiccBRH37_all_FD_187383 | JGI IMG/M metagenome (GOLD analysis project Ga0209643, IMG submission 187383) | Deep subsurface microbial communities from Mt. Terri, Switzerland - Autotrophic microbial communities BRH/37_all (SPAdes) (version 2) | ecosystem: Environmental > Aquatic > Deep... | reverse complement strand
TGCCCGGTGATAACATTGAGATGAAGGTTGAACTCATTACACCTATCGCCATCGAGGAAGGCCTTCGTTTTGCTATCCGTGAAGGCGGCCGTACCGTTGGCGCTGGCGTTGTCAGTAAGATCGTCGAATAGTCAGCTTTTGCCGGTTCTGCGGTATGAATTGGTGGCTGGGAACGGCAGGCCTAGAAGACCTGCCGTGTCCTGGCCAATGCCAGCGCAACATCGCCAGGGCGGTTTCAAAAGCTAATCGAAGGGAGGACAGAGATGGCACCCAATCAAAAGATCCGCATCAAGCTGAGGGCCTTTGATCACCAACTGATTGATCAGTCAGCCCAGCGCATAGTGGAGACAGCTGGCCGTACCGGCGCTGAAGTGGCCGGGCCGATCCCGTTGCCAACGGAGCGCAGTCTCTATACACTGCTGGTGGCACCCAATGGGGAGAAAGACATTAGAGAGCAGTTCGAGATGCGTACTCATAAACGTCTCATAGATATTGTTCAACCCACTCCGCGGACGGTTGATGCCCTGATGCGGCTGGACCTCCCGTCAGGTGTGGATATTGAGATTAAGCTATAAAGCCCGGTAATGTTAGGGAGGTGAGGTAAGTGAACAAAGGCATTCTCGGCAAGAAGGTTGGGATGACTCAGATTTTCACGGAGGATGGAACTGTTGTCCCAGTCACAGTCATAGAGGCTGGTCCTTGCTATGTTGTTCAAAAGAAGACCGAAGAGACTGACGGCTACACCGCCATTCAGTTGGGGTTCGAGAAAGCCAAACGGCAGCGTGTCAACTCTCCCAAACGGGGTCATTTCGCCAGGGCTGGCGTGGAGCCCACAAAGAGATTGAGCGAGTTTCGGCTGGAGGACGTTGAGGAATTCGAGCTTGGACAGGAGATAAAGGTAGACGTCTTTAGCGAGGGCGAATTGGTTGATGTAACCGGGACCTCGAAGGGTAAAGGGTTTACAGGCGTCATCAAGCGGCATGGTTTCCATCGCGGACCAATGACTCACGGCTCGAAGTATCACCGGGGGCCTGGGTCTCACGGTGGCAGCGCCGACCCATCCCGGGTCTTCCCAGGACGGAAGCTTCCCGGTCATGCAGGGGCTGAACGCGTAACTGTTCAGCGACTTCAGGTGGCCAGGGTCGATCCAGAGCGTAATCTACTACTAATCCGGGGCGCGGTTCCTGGTCCCAGGGGCAGTTACGTGATTGTTCGCGATAGTATTAAGGCCTAGCGCCTTGTAGTGTAAAGACAAGTAGGAAAGGGGGATAGCTCATGCCAACAGCTACGGTTAGAGATCAAAAGGGCTCCGAAGTTGGAAATGTTGAACTAAATGACGCCATCTTCGCGGCGAAGATCAATACAGGTCTCATGCACGACGCCATCGTCAGGTACCTCAACAACCAAAGGGTTGGGTCCCGCAGCACCAAGCAGCGCGGGGAGGTCCGTGGTGGAGGGAGGAAGCCATGGCGCCAGAAGGGTACTGGTCGTGCCCGGCATGGTACCATTCGCTCTCCGCTATGGCGTGGCGGCGCCATTACCTTTGGCGCGAGGCCCAGGGATTTTAGCCAGAAGATGACCAAGCAGGCCAGGCGAGCTGCTCTTCGGTCAGCCCTAACTGCCAAGTTTGAGGCCAATGAGCTTTTCATTATCGATACCTTAGAGATAGAGCGCCCCAAGACCAGGGAAATCGTAGGTCTACTGACGGCGCTGGGTCTGGAGGGCAAGACCCTTGTTGTCACCGCTGAGCGCGACAGAAACGTGGAGCTTGCGGCGGCGAACCTTCCGGAAGCAAGTACCATACTGGCCAGGGAGCTCAATGTCTATCAGGTGCTAAATCACGCCAACGTCGTTCTGGCCAAGGATGCCCTGGACCAGATAGAGGAGGTCTTGGCATAATGGCTGACCCGCGCGATGTCATCCTTAGACCCGTTATCACAGAGAAGAGCAACGACGCAATGGCCGAGGGCAAGTACAGCTTCTGGGTTGACCCCCGGTCGAACAAGAGCCAGATCAAGCAGGCTGTTGAGGATCTCTTCGGGGTAACGGTGCTCAATGTGAATACTTTGAAGCGCCCCGGTAAAGCCAGGCGGAGGGGCTGGGTTGTTGGGCGTACCTCTGCCAGGAAAAAGGCCATTATTACCCTTAGGCCCGGGGAGAAGATTGATTTCTTTGAGGGCTTTTAGCTAGCAGCAGAGCGGCTACACACCAGTTCGGCCAAGGAGCGGACCTGGTGATGCCTACAGTAAAGGAGGGAGAACAGTGCCCGTAAAAAAGTTTAAGCCCACTACACCAGGTAGGAGGCAAATGTCGGTCTCTACCTTTGAAGAAATAACAAAGAAGGAGCCGGAGAAGTCCCTCATCAAGCCCCTGACGAAATCAGGGGGGAGAGACAATACCGGGCGGATAAGCGTCCGTCATCGGGGCGGGGGACAGAAACGCCACTACCGGGTTATCGACTTCAAGCGCGATAAAGAGGGCATACCTGCAAAGGTTGCAGCAGTAGAGTATGACCCCAACCGCAGCGCCAATATTGCCCTGTTGAACTATGCAGATGGAGAAAAGCGCTACATCCTGGCGGCCAGGGGGTTGAAGGTTGGCGATGAGGTTACTTCAGGCCCTGGGTCAGATGTAAAGCCAGGCAATTCCATGCTACTGGGCGACATTCCTGTCGGTACCGTTGTCCACAATGTCGAGTTAAAGCCCGGAAAGGGCGGTCAGCTCTCCAGGGCTGCCGGCACCGAGGCGCAGTTGGTCGCCAAGGAGGGGAAGTATGCTCATCTCCGGCTACCATCAACAGAGGTGAGATTGGTTGCATTGAAGTGCCGGGCTAGCATTGGTCAGATTGGCAACGAGGAACATGAGAATATATCGATTGGTAAGGCTGGTCGCAACCGTTGGCGCGGCAAGCGGCCAACGGTAAGAGGCGTTGTTATGAACCCCGTGGACCATCCACATGGTGGCGGCGAGGGCAAGTCCCCCATTGGCCGTAACCCAGTAACTCCGTGGGGCAAGTCGGCCTTCGGTAAGACAAGGAAAAAGAAGCAGTCTGACAAGTTCATTGTCAGGCGGAGGAAGAAGAGACGGTAAGAATGCCTGAAAGGGGGTATAGTTCGTGGGCAGGTCCCTAAAGAAAGGCCCCTATGTAGACGAGAGGCTTCTCCGCAAGGTCGAAGCCATGAATAAGTCCGGCAGCAAGAGGGTTGTGAAGACCTGGAGCCGCGCATGCACCATAATCCCAGAGATGGTAGGGCACACCATCGCGGTCCATGATGGGCGCAGGCATGTGCCAGTCTATATAACTGAGGAAATGGTAGGGCACAAGTTGGGAGAGTTCGCCATGACCCGCACTTTCCGTGGTCACGGTTCTCACACTGAGCGGTCCTCATCCCTGAAGTAGGAAGAAGGGGGTACTGTCAATGGAAGGGCGTGCGGTAGCCCGTTATCAGCGTATCGCGCCCAGGAAAGCCAGGATAGTGATGGATCTGATTAGAGGGAAGTCAGTTCCCGAGGCCATTGCCATCCTGCAGCACACGCCTAAAAGGGGCGCGCGGATCATTAGCAAGGTTGTCAGGTCCGCAGTTGCAAATGCAGACCATAATTTCGATATGGATGTGGAATCCCTACAGATCACCAGGGCCTTCGTTGACGAGGGTCCGACACTAAAGAGGTGGCGCCCACAATTCAGGGGGATGCCAGCGGTGATTAGAAAACGCACAAGCCACATTACAGTGGTCGTGGGTGAGAGAGAGGAGGAATGAGATGGGTAAGAAAGTCCACCCTTACGGTCTGAGACTAGGTATCATTAAGGACTGGGACGCCAAGTGGTACGCCGGCAAGGAAGACTACACTGATCTTCTCCATGAGGACTTGAGGGTTCGAGAGCACATTGAGAAGCAGTATTCCCATGCGGGGATCTCCAAGATAGAGATCAGGCGGTATCCCAACCGAATTCAGATAGATATAGCCTCCGGCAAGCCGGGTATCATCATCGGCAGTGGTGGGTCAGAGGTAAAGAGATTACGCCGTGAAATCGGCGATATGACTAAGAAGACGGTTACCGTTAACATCACGGAAGTAAAGAATACTGAAATCGATGCCAAGCTTGTAGCAGAAAGCGTCGCCTACGCCCTGGTAAGGCGGGTTTCTCATCGTCGCGCCATTAAGCAGGCAGTAGGCAGGGCGATGCGTGCTGGAGCCAAGGGCGCGAAGATTATTGTCAGCGGTCGACTAGGTGGTTCTGACATGTCACGAACTGAGCGCGCCTGGGAAGGCACCGTGCCCCTTCATACACTGAGGGCTGACATCGATTACGGCTTTGCGGAGGCAAACACCACCGCCGGGACCATTGGCGTCAAGGTCTGGATCTATAAAGGCGAGGTTTTACCCCCAGCAAATGATGGCAAAGCCCGGGCACAAGGAGGTAAGTAGTCATGTTAATGCCTAAACGGGTTAAACACCGCAGGCAACACCGGGGCCGCATGCGCGGCAAGGCATACCGTGGCTCAGACATTAGCTTCGGTGAATACGGGCTTCAGGCTCTTGAGGCTGGTTGGATAACCCAGCGTCAAATTGAGGCCGCCCGTGTGGCACTGACCAGATCTATTCGCCGTGGTGGCAAGGTTTGGATCAAGATATTCCCGCACAAACCTGTTACAGCCAAACCAGCTGAAACCCGCATGGGTAGCGGCAAGGGAGCTCCCGAGTTCTGGGTAGCTGTGGTAAAGCCAGGCAGGATAATGTTTGAGTTATCTGGGGTCGACGAGAGTAGAGCAAGGGAAGCCATGCGTCTGGCCGCTCACAAACTGCCTATTAAGTGCAAGTTTGTTATGCGTGACGGCGTAGGTGGTGAAGCACATGAAAGTTAGAGAACTCAGGAACCTTTCTGATGGTGAACTCAATGAGAAACTGGCTGGGTTGAAGGAAGAGCTATTCAACCTCAGGTTTCAGTTAGCTACAGGTCAACTGGATAACACTCGCCGCATTGGCGATGTGCGGAAGTCCATCGCGCGGGTCAAGACCATCCAGCGTGAGAGGGAACTGCAGGTCGCTCATCAGTAGCCAGTGGATATGCAGGAGCAGGAAGGAGGAACGGGAGTGGCAGAAGAACGCGGCAACAGGAAGGCCCGCGTGGGAACAGTTGTCAGCAACAGCATGGACAAGACAGCGGTTGTTGCTATAGAGACCCTTCTGCGCCACCCTTTGTATGGAAAGCGCATGAAGCGGACAAAGAGGTTCAAAGCCCACGATGAGCATAACGAGGCTCAGGTTGGGGACAGGGTCCGCATGGTGGAGACAAGGCCGCTGAGCAAGGATAAACGCTGGCGCATAGCCGAGATTATTGAGAAGGCTCGTTAGCAGACTCAGATCTTTACGGCCGCAGAGGGAGGTGTGCAAGGAATGATACAGCAGGAGTCAAGGCTCAATGTGGCTGATAACACCGGTGCCAAACAGGTCTACTGTATCAGGGTGCTCGGTGGTACCGGCCGCAGGTACGCCAATGTTGGCGACATTATTGTCGCCTCCGTGAAGGAAGCAGTGCCCGGAGGAACAGTGAAAAAGGGAGAGGTCGTTAGGGCTGTCATAGTGCGGACTCGCAGTGGAGTTCATCGCCCAGACGGATCTCACATTCGCTTTGATCAGAACGCTGCGGTCATCATTGACCAGAACGGCGAGCCCCGTGGTACTCGTATTTTCGGACCTGTGGCTCGTGAGCTCAGGGACAAGAGGTTTATGCGCATCGTTTCTCTGGCACCGGAGGTGCTATAGAAAGGGGGTCGCTAGTTGTGGTACGGAACAAGATGCATGTTAAGAAGGGCGACCTGGTCGCCGTAATTGCCGGAAAATACAAGGGAAAGAGGGGTAAGGTTATCCGTGTCGTCCCCCATGAGCGGCGAGTGGTTGTGGAAGGCGTAAACATGGTAAAAAAGCACCAGCGCCCACAAGGCCAGCTCATGCAGGGAGGCATCATTAACCAGGAAGCCCCTATTCACGGTTCCAATGTTATGCTTGTCTGCCCGCGCTGCGACGAACCCGTTCGTTCAGGCCACAAGATCCTGGAGAACGGCGCTAAGGTACGTGTGTGCGCGCAGTGTGATGAGGTAGTAGACCAGTAGCCAGGAGGTAGGGTTCATGGCCAGGTTGAGAGATACGTATAGAGAGGATATAGCCCCTGCCCTCGCTGAGCAGTTTAGCTATGACAGCGTCATGGAAACACCAAGGCTAGATAAGGTCGTTGTCAGCATGGGTGTCGGCGAGGCCATCCAGGATCCTAAAGCCCTGGAGTCGGCAGTCAATGAGCTCATGGCCATAGCAGGCCAGAAGCCCGTTGTCACTCACGCTAAGAAGTCAGTTGCCAACTTCAAGGTTCGCCAGGGTATGGCCATTGGCTGTGCGGTGACCCTGCGAGGAGAGAGGATGTATGACTTCCTAGACAAGCTGTTCAACGTAGCGCTGCCAAGGGTTCGTGATTTCAGAGGATTATCACCTAATTCCTTTGATGGTCGTGGAAACTATAGTCTCGGTGTCAGGGAGCAGCTTATCTTCCCGGAGATTGACTACGATGATATCGAGTCAATCAGGGGTATGAACATAACCATTGTCACAACCGCTGGCACCGACGAAGAGGCGTTCACCTTGTTGAGCATGTTGGGGGCACCCTTCAAGAAATAGTGTTGAAATAGTGTTGTACAAGATTTAGGCTAAGGAGTTCTACAGCCCGACGAGAGGAGGCGAAACGTGGCTAAAAAGGCTCTAGTTGAGAAAGCCAACCGGCGTCCTAAATATAAGACAAGAAAATACAGCCGATGCAGGATTTGCGGCCGTCCCAGGGGCTACATGCGTCACTTTGGAATGTGCCGGATGTGCTTCAGGAAGTTGGCTCACGAGGGCAAGATACCCGGAGTCACTAAGGCTAGCTGGTAGTGGGTAGCGTACTTGGGCAGGCACTACCTACTGGAAAAGGAGGAATAGGTTATGGTGATGACCGATCCCATTGCTGATTTCATAACCCGGATCAGGAACGCCAACACAGCCTATCATGACAAAATAGATATCCCTGGCTCCCGCGTCAAGCTGGAGATGGCCAGGTTGCTCAAGGAAGAGGGCTTCATCCGCGACTGTCAGTGGCTTAACGATGACAAGCAAGGGATGGTTCGTATCTTCCTCAAGTATGGTCCAGACAAGGACAAGGTCATTAGAGGACTGAAGCGCATTAGCAAGCCCGGACTCAGGGTCTATGCAAAGAAGGACGAGGTCCCGAAGGTTCTGGGAGGGCTTGGTATAGCCATCATTTCTACCTCTGAGGGTCTCCTAACTGATAAGGAAGCCCGCAGTAAGGGTCTTGGCGGCGAGGTTCTCTGCTACGTCTGGTAAACCAGTCGCCTTTTTGCAGGACAGTTCTGACTGAAGAGCAACCGGAGTTGAGATGAGCCGGGAGATATCTAGAACGATAGGTATCAGCGATGGACGCTGATTGAACTCGCTACGATTTAGGATTATTGCAGGTGATTGAGAAGTAAGGGGGTGTCGCAATGTCACGGGTAGGGCAGCAGCCTATTGAGGTTCCCGCAGGTGTTGATGTCAGCATCAAGGGCCTGGAGGTTAAGGTAAAGGGACCAAAAGGAGAACTGGCATACAGTTTTCACCCGGATATGACTGTAAGACAGGAGGACGGCACGGTTCTAGTCCAGCGTCCCACTGATAAGAAGGATCACAAGTCTCTACATGGTCTCACAAGGAGCCTGATTGCCAACATGGTTGAGGGTGTGACCAATGGCTACGAGAAGAGACTTAAGTTGGTGGGCACTGGATATCGCGCCAGCAAAACAGGGAAAAGTGTGACCCTTGCTGTGGGCTACTCCCATCCAGTAGAGATGGAACCCCCAGAGGGCATAGAGATTGATGTTCCTGACGCAACAACAATCGTTGTCCAGGGCGTTGACAAGCAGATGGTTGGGCAGTTTGCCGCTGAGATCAGGGCGGTACGGCAGCCTGAGCCATTCCTGGGCAAGGGCATCAGGTATATTGATGAAAGGGTCCGCAGGAAGCCAGGGAAGGCCGGTAAGGTTACTGGCTAACAACCGGCCAAGCCTACAGTGGAAAAGAAGGTAGTGAGAAGGAGGGAATATGGTTGGGCAAGATTGACCGCAAGGCTGCGCGCCAGAAGCGTCAAAGGCGGGTACGCAAGAAGATTTTTGGTACGCCAGAGCGGCCAAGACTCAATGTATTCCGCAGCAGCAAGCACATATATGTACAGATAATTGACGACTTGGCAGGTGAAACCCTCTGCGCCGCTTCGTCCCTTGATCCGGCTATCGTCTCTGAAGTTGACACTGGCGGCAACACCGGGGCAGCCGCAAAGGTTGGCCAGCTTGTTGCCAGGAGAGCGTTGGATAAGGGCATCGACAGAGTTGTCTTCGACCGCGGTGGATACAAGTTTCATGGCAGGATCGCCGCTATCGCTGATGCGGCGAGGGAAGCAGGCCTGAAATTCTAGGTAAAGGGGGGAAATCAGCCAGATGAGAAATCAGAGAAAAGAGAAACCGGAATTCGAAGAAAGAGTAGTTACCATCAACCGTGTCGCCAAGGTTGTAAAGGGCGGCCGGCGCTTCAGCTTTAGCGCTCTGATGGTGGTAGGCGATGGCAAGGGGCGAGTCGGTGTTGCTCTTGGCAAGGCCACTGAGGTTCCTGAGGCCATTCGTAAGGGAATCGAATCAGCCAAGAAGGACCTAATTAGGGTGCCAGTGACTGACACAACTATCCCCCATGAGATAATTGGCCACTTCGGCGCCGGACGCGTACTTCTAAAGCCAGCATCAGAAGGTACTGGTGTTATCGCTGGTGGTCCGGTAAGGGCCGTTCTGGAACTGGCGGGTATCCGCGATGTTCTGACAAAGTCCCTAGGGTCCTCAAATGCAATTAACATGGTATACGCGACAATGGAAGGGCTTAAGCGCCTTCGGACTCCTCAGCAGGTTGCAAAGCTACGGGGTAAGACGGTGGAAGAGTTGCTTGGCACTGAGGCTGAAACCCAATAGAGAGGTGACAATTGTGGCCAAGAAGAAGATCAGAGTCAAACTTATAAAGAGCCCAATTGGAAGCCCGGAGTCACATCGTCGTACCGTGCAGGCGCTAGGGCTGAACAAGATTGGGACTGAGGTTGTCCACGATGATAAGCCTCAGATAAGAGGCATGGTTCAAAAAATCGAGTACATGCTCGAGGTTACCAAGGAATAATCAACTCGAAGGAGGTGGAATGACCTCATGGTACGGTTACATGATATAGCGCCAGATCAACCTAAGAAGGCTCGCAAGAGGCTCGGGAGAGGTACTGGGTCTGGTACGGGTAAGACTGCTGGTCGCGGTCATAAAGGGCAGAAGTCTCGGTCCGGTGGTGGTGTTCGGCCCGGTTTCGAGGGCGGCCAGATGCCTTTATTCAGGCGACTGCCGAAGAGAGGATTTACGAGTCGGAATAAGCCTGAGTACGCCGAGGTCAATGTCGGGCGCCTCAATGAGCTTGACGGTGTCGATGAGGTAACCCCTGAGATCCTGTTGAACAGGGGCGTCATCAAGCAACTCAAGGACGGCCTGGTTGTTCTGGGTGATGGTGAGGTAACCCGCGCGTTCACTGTGAAGGCTCATCGCTTTAGCAAGCAAGCCGAAGAGAAGATTGAGGGCGCCGGCGGAAAGGCCGAGGTGATCTAAGTGCAGCTCCTTTCCACCTTGCGCAACGCCCTTCGGATCCCAGACCTCAGAAAGAGGATTCTGTTTACCTTTTGGATGTTGGTGGTCTACAGAGTCGGGTCTCGAATCCCGATCCCGGGGATTGATAAGCAAGCCATTGCCGAATTCTTTGGTGGAGGGCTATTTGGGTTCCTTGATATGTTCGCTGGTGGCGCCCTTACAAACTTCACCATCTTTGCTCTCAATGTTACCCCTTACATTACGGCGTCCATCGTGATGCAGCTCTTGACGTTGGTCATACCGAAGTTGGAGGAGTGGTCCCAGGAGGGGGCCGAGGGTAGAAAACGGATCAACTCCATTACCCGTTATCTGACGGTGGCTCTAGCATTGATCCAGGCCTTTGGGATGTCTTTTGGCATCCGCTCCGCCATAGTGGATCCCACCATCGGCAACATAACAGTAATTGCCCTCACAATGACGGCAGGTACAGCCTTTTTGATGTGGCTTGGTGAGCAGATCACCGAGTATGGTATCGGCAATGGTATCTCCTTGATCATTTTTGCTGGCATCGTGTCTGGACTTCCCATGGGCCTGGTTAACATTGTTCAGTTGACCCTGGCTGGTGCGGTGAATATCATCAATGTCCTGATGCTGCTGGCGATTGCCGTATTCGTCCTGATCGCCATCGTCTGGATGCAGGAGGGGCAGCGGAAGGTTCCTGTTCAGTACTCGAAGCGGGTAGTTGGGCGCAAAGTTTATGGCGGGCAAAGTTCACATATTCCAATTAAGGTGAACCAAGCTGGCGTTATCCCGGTCATTTTCGCGTCTTCAGTACTACTGTTTCCGATGACAATTGCCCAGTTTGTTCAGCATCCAATCGCCCAGGCTATTGCCAATGCCCTTGACTTCCAGACAACACTATACCAGGTGCTGTACGCAACCTTCATCATCTTCTTCACCTACTTCTATACGGCCATTACCTGGAATCCAACGGATGTGGCTAATAACATGAAGAAGTATGGAGGATTCGTCCCTGGCATCAGGCCTGGCCGGAGGACCGCACAGTATCTGGACAGAATACTGACACGGTTAACCCTGGTGGGAGCACTGTTTCTAGCCGCGGTATCGGTAATGCCAGCCTTTATCACACAGATCACTGACTTCCCAGCCGGTAGCCTCTATTTCGGCGGAACCGGCCTACTCATCGTTGTCGGTGTGGCGCTGGAAACAATGAAACAGATTGAGTCTCACCTGCTGATGAGGCACTACAAGGGATTCATCAAGTAATCTGAGGGCTAGGTCCCTCCCTGGTGGTTTGACTACGGAGGCGAAAGACGTGAATCTAATTCTGCTGGGTGCGCCTGGGGCTGGCAAGGGTACACAGGCTCAGCGATTAGCCGAAGAACTGGGTTTACAACATCTGTCGACCGGTGATATACTGCGGAAGGCAGTGAAGAGTGGCACAGACCTGGGTGCCAAGGCCAAGGGCTTCATGGATGCTGGCGAGCTTGTTCCTGATAGGATCATCATGGAGATCATCGCGGAGCGTTTCAATGAAGACGGCGGCGAGGAAGGCTATGTATTCGATGGTTTTCCACGCACCATTCCTCAGGCCCAGGCCCTGGATGAGCTAATGGTCGAGTTTGGTCTCCATCTTCGGGCTGCAGTGAACATCTCCGTCGCCGAAGAGGAGCTCATAAATCGGCTCACAGGCCGGCGTGTCTGTAGGAGCTGTGGGGAGACCTACCACATGGTCTATAGTCCCCCAAGTAGACTAGGGCTCTGTAACAGGTGTGGTGGAGAATTGATGCAACGCTCAGATGACACTGAAGAGACGGTTCGAAACCGGCTGGAGGTCTATTACCGGCAGACAGAGCCCCTGTTGAACTACTATGAGCAGAAGGGGCTCCTGGAGAATGTCAGTGGTGATGGTAGCATAGAAGAAGTCTTCAGCCGGGTTATCGGAGCAGTCAGGGGATAGTGAAGCCATGATTACGATTAAGTCCCAAGCAGAGCTGGAGACAATGAGGGAGGCTGGGGGGATAGTAGCCCGTGCCCTTGAAGCGGTTTCAGAGGCCGTTGCGCCTGGAGTAACCACCGCGGAACTGGATCTCTTAGCTGAGGAGTTAATCCGTGATGGCGGAGCTGAACCATCATTTAAGGGATACCGAGGGTTTCCTGCAACCCTTTGCCTCTCGGTAAATGAAGAGGTGGTACATGGGATTCCCGGGGCGAGACGGCTCAAAGGCGGCGACCTCTTGAAGGTGGACTGTGGCGCCTATTTTCAGGGCTATCACGGTGATGCTGCCATTTCAGTACCGGTGGGAGAGGTCTCTCGGGACCTGGCGAAACTGGCTGAGGCCACAAGGACGGCGCTCTTTAAGGGGATCGAGCAGACAAGGGAAGGGGCATACCTAACCGACATCTCTCACGCCATCGAATCCTATGCGCAAGGGCGAGGCTATAGCGTTGTTAGGGACTATGCAGGTCACGGCTTGGGAAGGGCCTTGCACGAGGATCCAGAGGTGCCTAACTACGGACCGCCTGGGCGGGGTCCGAAACTTCGGGCGGGAATGGTTCTCTGCATTGAGCCTATGCTTAACATAGGTGCCCACGAGGTAGATCTGGCCCCCGACGGTTGGACAGTAGTGACGAAGGATGGCATGCCATCCTCTCACTTCGAGCACACGGTAGCCGTTACAGCTGAAGGACCCTGGGTCTTGACGGAGCGGTAAGAGGGAGTATCCTGATCACATCGCTAACTACGATTGTGGTTGGCAAATAAGGAATAACTTTCCGCTGGTGGCGGCAAGACTAATAGTATGCCTGTGTCGAGGAGGTGCAAGCCCACAATGGGCGAGGACCTACAGATAGGTCAGTTGGTTCGTTCTACCGCCGGGAGAGACAAGGACTACCTGTTCCTGGTGGTTCAGCAGGTTAATGCCAGGACCGTCCTTATTGCCGATGGTAACTTCAGGCGGGTCCAGAATCCAAAGAGGAAGAACGCGCGGCACCTGATGCCATACCCTGCAGTAGCTGATGACGTTCAAATGGAGTTGGCCAAAGGGAATAGCATTCCAGATAGGCAGTTGAGAGCGGCGTTGCAGCGACTTGTAAACGCCAACGGACAACTTTTTGAAAGGGAGGTCAGGGCTACCTATGGGTAAGGAAGATGTCATTGAAGTTGAGGGCAAGGTTGTAGAGCCACTGCCAAATGGTATGTTTCGAGTTGAGCTAGAAAACGGCCACAAGGTGTTGGCCCACGTGTCCGGCAAAATAAGAATGAAGTTCATTCGGATCCTCACGGGTGATCGGGTGCAGGTAGAGTTATCACCCTACGACCTTACAAGAGGAAGGATAACCTGGCGTTACCGGTAATGATCCGGCAGCGAACATAAAGGGAGGCTTTTACAGTGAAAGTCAGACCCTCTGTCAAGAAGATGTGTGAGAAATGCAAGATTATCAAGCGAAAGGGCAGAGTCCGAGTGATATGTGAAAATCCAAAGCATAAGCAGCGTCAAGGATAGCAGGAAGGAGGTGGCGGCATGGCGCGTATCGCTGGCGTTGATCTTCCACGAGAGAAACGCGTAGAAGCTGCTTTACCCTATATTTATGGCATCGGGGATTCCCTGGCCAGAGACATCCTGAGCAAGACTGGTATCGATCCCGACACCCGGGTTCGCAACCTCACAGAAGAGGAGATTACGAAACTGCGGGAGACGATTGACGGCGATCACCTTGTTGAGGGTGATCTGCGCAGGGAGATTCAGATGAACATTAAGCGCCTGATGGAGATCGGTTCATACCGTGGCATCAGGCACAGAAGGGGTCTACCAGTAAGAGGGCAGCGGACCCAGACTAACGCCCGTACCCGGAAGGGTAAGAAGAGAACAGTGGGTGTTCGTC
>Ga0209643_1002198_pt1 | contig 13603 bp, 18 predicted proteins | sample AutmiccBRH37_all_FD_187383 | JGI IMG/M metagenome (GOLD analysis project Ga0209643, IMG submission 187383) | Deep subsurface microbial communities from Mt. Terri, Switzerland - Autotrophic microbial communities BRH/37_all (SPAdes) (version 2) | ecosystem: Environmental > Aquatic > Deep... | reverse complement strand
AATTCCCTGATTCTTTTTGTGGCATCGTAACCATTTAATTCAGGTAGTTTAATATCCATTAAAACGAAATCAATGTCGGGATTCTCTTTACATAATCGAACCGCTTCCAATCCGTCTATTGCAATTAAAGGGAATTTGCAAAAATCTTCAAGCATCATTTCAAGCATCAGTTCTGATGCAAAGTCGTCTTCAACTATTAATATTTTTTTCATAGCGTGTAATTTTTAATAAAGATATTATAACGTATCCATCCCACTAACCCCATCTTTCAATTAAGTTTGTGATTGCTGAACTTTGCTTCAAAAAGAAGAATGATGAATCAACAATCCCACATGTATTCCTTGGTTGAACAATGGAAGCAATCCGATTTGACCAAAGCAGCTTTTTCAGCGTCAAAATCATTGAGTTATCACCAATTTAATTATTGGCTAAAAAAGTACAAAAAAGAGATTGACTCAGAACAACCAAAACCTGAAGTTTCCTTTTTTTCTGCTTCGGACAATCTGAAAAAAGAGAAAAAACCGTCAGCCCCAAAATTGACAGATTGCAAAACAATGCGAATCGATCTTCCGGGGGGAATCACCATTACGATTTACTGATGCTGGGCTTGAGCTCACAGGTTCGCTACCACATGTGCTGCACTTTGGTGGATATGAGAAAGGGGTTTGACGGACTTGCAGGCTTGGTTCGAAATTATCTCAACCAAAATCCTCAGACAGGCGATGTTTTTGTGTTTCTGAACAAATCCAAAACCCACATCAAACTGCTTTATTGGGATGGCGACGGATTTGCGATTTTCTACAAGCGACTCGAACAAGGAAGGTTTGATTTTTTGACCAGCGATTCGGTTTCAAGAGAACTCAAAAGAGAAGAATTACTGCTGGTTTTGGGTGGTCTTAAATTGCGGGATTTCAAGAAAAAAAAGAGATATAAAACATAAAAAAATCGATTATAAATCCCTTTAAAACTTGCGTATTTGCTGCAGTTTTCTTATTTTTGAAGTATGGAAAACGCTCAAGATTTGTTTGATAATTACTCTAAATCAGCCCTTTTGAAATTAATCAAAAGGCAGGCGAAAGTGATTTCCGAATTAGAATCAAAATCTAATAAATTAGAATCCAAATCTAATAAGTTAGAATCTAAAGCCGAAAAATTAGAGTCAGTAAACACAAAACTCGAACAGGAGGTCAGTTATCTCAAATTTCAGATTGAGCAGTTCAAAAGAGCGATGTACGGTTCCAAGAAAGAGCGTTTCATCGCCAGTGAAAATCCAGAGCAATTAGCCATTCCTTTTGAAGTTGACCAGCAAGAAGTTGCCCAAGCCGTTGAATCGGTTAAAGAGCAAATCAGCTACCAGCGCGAAAAATCGGCTAAAAAGCATCAAGGGCGTATGGCTTTGCCGTCGCACCTTCCGGTAAACGAAATCATTTTGGAACCGACCGAAAATGTGGAAGGAATGAAATGCATCGGTCAGGAAATTACGGATGAATTGGAATACACTCCCGCAAAATTGTTCATCAACCGCTACATCAGAAACAAATATATTGCTCCGGCGGACGAAAAAGGAAATCAGCAAGTCAAAATTGCCTCTCTTGATTTTCGTCCGATTCCAAAATGCATCGCCGGAACCCATCTTTTGACGCAAATCGTAACAGACAAATTTGTGGATCATCTTCCGCTTTACCGGCAGATACAGCGGTTTTCAAGAGAAGGTGTCGATATCCCTTCATCGACGATCGATTCCTGGGTCAGATTAGTGTCTCAATTGCTCCGGCCGCTGTATGAATGCCACCGACAGCATACCCTGAAAAACGGCTATCTCCAGGCGGATGAATCGCCAATAAAAGTACAGGACACGGATAAAAAAGGCGCAACACATACCGGATTTATGTGGGTGTATCACGCGCCCATACCCAAAAGTGTGTATTTTGATTACCGAAAAGGACGTGGCAGTGAAGGCCCTTTGGAAATGCTCAACGATTTTGAAGGTTATCTTCAAACCGATGGTTATGGGGTATATCCGCAGTTTGCACTCAAAGAAAATGTCACACAAATAGCCTGTTGGGCGCATGCCCGCCGTTATTTTGAAAAAGCATTGGATTGTAACAAGGCAAATGCTTCGCACGTGATGTTGCTTATCCAAAAACTGTATGAAATTGAGCGAAAAGCGACTTCTCAAAATCTTTCAATCCAAGAAAGACATGCTTTGAGACTCGAAGAATCGCATCCTGTTTTGAACGAAGTAGGAAAATACATTGCCCTGCAGTCAAAATTGGAATTACCCAAAAGTCCACTTGGCAAGGCTTATGATTATTGCCTGAAACGCTGGGACAGCCTGATGGCATATCTAAAAGACGGGAATCTTCAAATTGACAATAATCTTGTTGAAAACGCCATTCGGCCGTTGGCTTTAGGAAGAAAAAATTATCTTTTTGCAGGTTCACACGAAGCGGCAAAGAATATCGCCATGTATTATTCGTTTTTTGCCACCTGCAAGAAAAACGATATCAATCCATCCAAATGGTTGCATCACGTCCTTGAAAATATCAATGACACCAAATCTTCAGAACTTCACAATCTTCTTCCTCAATACTTCAAGCAGAGTTTATTAGGATAATGTAGTTGCTGGGGTGGATACATTATAACCAGCTTTATAAATATTAATTTTTACTAAAAAAAACTTAAAACAAATTTGTTTTAAGTTGACTTTTCTAAGAATTATCTGGAATCATAAGATAAAAAAAAGTAGCACCATAATTCAATCAGAATTAAGAATGCTACCTTTTGGTAATTTTAAAAATAATTATTTGCTATTCTACAACTTCGGCATCAGGTGCATTTTTCTTTACTGATGCAATGCCGTTTTCCATTCCGCTTTCACTTGAATACATCTCACTATTGCCAAGAATCTGACCGTTAGTAGCTTTTAAATTAAAATAAGGTTGTCCGCTTTTTGACACCAATCGTTCAAATTTACTGTCATCTTGTGAGTTTTTTCTCACAGATTCAATACCGTTTAAACAACTTGCTCTTGCTTTGTAACCTTCGCTTGCTAAAATAGTTTGACCATTTCCTGCTTTTAGGTTAAATCTAAACTCGCCTCTTTTGTCAGTGCTAATTTCAAATTTTGCCATTTCTTTTTGTTTTTAGGATTTAAAAACATAAACATAGATAAAAAAAATAAAAAAAGCAAGTAAAATTATTTGGCTCCCATCACCCAACGCCATTGGCTATAAAGTTCAAGCCCTGCGGGTTTTTAAAAAAATCTCCACCCTCATTTTTATTAACAACAGTCATTTAAAAAAGATCTGAATACTGCCAATCTCAACTGCCAACTAAAACCCGGGTAGTATTTTTTCAAAAAAACTTGACAGCCATCCAACGCCAACAAGTAAACTACTTTCTTTTTTTCTTTTTTCTTTTAAAATTGATGTGCGAGCACCGCGAAGCATAACTTTAATTGCGTTACTATGTCAACTTTTGAAATCAGAACACACCAGACCGGAAGAACCTATTCCGGACCGCACTTTTTTATTTTGTGTAAAGGACTGAACAGCGGCCGACCAATGCCGGAACCTTGCCCAAATTGCTTTGTGCTAACAACTAACTCCGCGGATCTCCGGGAATCACTTTTTTACTTGTGTCTGGCCCTTAAAGCAGGCAAGTATTTCAGCTATTATTTAAAAGGAAGTGTTATTCCATTTATCTGTATTGTAGATGCGAGAGCAGTCATTAAAAATGCTTTGCAAAACAACGAGCAGCAGGCCTGGGACCAGAAGATTTCGAAGCTTCAAAAAATTGAAGCTTTCGAAGCAAATTTGAAACTGCAGCTTAAAACAATTTCTGAATTAAAAATGGCCTTGTTGAGGTTTTAAATAAATAAACAATGATAAAAGTAATCATTGCCGGAGGCCGAAACTTTGACGATTTTAACAGACTTTGCCAGGTTTGTGACAAGTTCCTGCAGGATCAAAACGATATCGAAATTGTAAGCGGTGCCTATAAAGGCGCCGACCTTCTGGGAGAAAGGTATGCAATTGAGCGAAACTATTCCATTAAACAATTTCCGGCCGATTGGCGCCGGTATGGAAAAAGTGCCGGACACAAGCGAAATATCGAAATGGCTGCCTATGCTGATGTACTCATCGCTTTTTGGGATGGGGAAAGCAAAGGCACAAAACATATGATTGAACTGGCAACACAAGCCGGTTTGAAAGTGAAAGTCATTTATTTTTAACTTATCCTGACTTGTTTGCCAGCTTAGTCTGGTTTAAGGACCTTTCGATTAATTAAAAAATAATCTAATAAAAACCAATATAAATTGAAGCTATCTGTTGAAACTTAACTTTATTTAGTTTAGTTTAGGTGGACAAAAAAATTCTGACAATTAAAAATAATTTTAGGAGACAATTTTCATTTATCAGGGAATTTGAATTGATAGATATTTCGATTCAAATGTATACATTAAGTTGGCAGTAATGTTTTTAATACAACGAAACTTAAATAGTACACCTATTGAGAATTTTCGGTTTAACAAGAAAAGACAGAACTTTTTGACAATTTAAATAAAGCGAAATAGTAACTTTGGGTGACTGAAATAAAGTAAAAGAAGAATGAATTTAACAATTGAAAATATACTATTAGTTGGCTCTCTATTACTTTTTGTAAGCATTATTGCAGGTAAGACATCCTATAAATTTGGCGTTCCTACTTTATTGCTCTTTTTGGCAATCGGAATGTTGGCAGGTACTGACGGTATTGGCGGTATCTATTTTGACAATCCGCAAATTGCTCAATTCATTGGTATTGTTTCACTTAACTTTATTCTGTTTTCAGGCGGTCTTGACACCAATTGGACTTCTGTAAAACCAATTTTAAAAGAAGGAATTGTTTTATCAACCTTAGGCGTTTTATTGACTGCACTTACACTTGGAACATTTGTTTGGTTTATTACAGACTTTACAATTTACGAAAGTATGTTGTTGGGTTCTATTGTATCATCAACAGATGCAGCAGCAGTTTTTTCAATTTTGCGTTCAAAAAGTCTTGCACTAAAGACAAACCTGCGCCCAACATTAGAATTGGAAAGCGGAAGTAACGACCCAATGGCGTATGTGTTGACCATTGCATTTTTGACTTTGGTAATACATCAAGACCAAAGCATTTTTTCAGTCATTCCTTTGTTTTTTCAGCAAATGGTTTTTGGAGGTATTGCTGGTTTTGGGTTCGGTAAATTAAGTAAATTCATTATCAATAAAATTAAACTTGACTTTGAAGGCCTTTATCCCGTATTGGTTATTGCCCTGATGTTCATTACATTTTCTGCCACCGATTTTGTAGGTGGCAACGGGTTTCTTGCCATCTATATTTGTGCGGTTTACTTAGGCAATCAAGACCTGATACACAAAAAAACCATTTTGAAAATGTTTGACGGTTTGGCTTGGCTAATGCAAATTGTTTTATTTCTTACATTAGGGTTACTCGTATTTCCATCTCAGATTATTCCGTATATGGGTATTGGACTGCTTATATCATTATTTTTAATTGTTGTTGCTCGACCTTTAAGTGTGTTTATCAGTCTGATTTTTTTTAAAATGAAGCTAAGAAGAAGATTTTATATTTCTTGGGTAGGTTTACGTGGTGCTGTTCCCATAGTGTTTGCAACTTATCCCTTATTGGCTGGTATTGAAAATGCTGACATGATATTTAATATTGTGTTTTTCATTTCGGTAACATCTATTTTAATTCAGGGAACAACATTAACAGTTGTTGCAAAATGGTTACATGTTGCATTGCCGGAAAAAGTAAAACCAATTTCTGAAACTGATAAATTTATTTCTGAGATTCCTAAAGCAGCAATGAAAGAAATAGAAGTTTCTCCCGATTGTTATGCTGTGAATAAAAGAATTGTGGACTTAGCATTCCCCAAAAATGCCATAATTGCTATGATTAAAAGAAATGATAAATATATTACACCTAATGGATCAACTATTATTGAACCAAACGATATTTTATTAGTTCTTTCAGATAATGAAGACGGATTTGAAAAAGTAAATAATTGCCTTAAAAAATAATTCAAAACACAGTCTTAGGTGTAGACTAAATAGATTGTTTTAAATCAACTAAAAGACAGTTTGGATAATGAAGCACAGCAGCCAACGATGTTTATAATTTATACCTAAATGTGATTTAGTACAAACCCAACAAATATTATAAAATGCCTAGCTGATTTAGATCACTAGGCATTTTTTGACTTATCTGAATCCGAAAACAATTTCCTCAAAATATAAGAAACAAAAAAACTCACAACGGCGCCAATCACAGACATAATTGCGGTGAATAGCAAATCGTGAAAATTGATATTCAAAGCGGTGGACAACAACGTGCCACCAATAACTCCAGATCGTATTTGAATATCATTGAGTATCATTTTTCAGTTTCATTTTCATTGTCCGACACCACGGCCTGACTTACAGCAGTGGCCACGGTTCCAACAACTGTTAAATAAGTGGCGATGGTAATTATCAACGCCGGTAATGCTATGGGCGCTGCTATAATGGCGCCACCGGTGGCGGCCAAAGCAATGCCGATATTTCTAAGTTTTCTGAAAAACGTTGGCGTGGGTTTTTTATATCGATCTATAATTTTCATTGGTTAAGATTTTATGGTTAAAGTGACAATTTCTTTTCGGTCGAATGCCTGATAGCACAACGACACTAATTTTTGCAATAATGGTTTTGAGGCCGTTCCTTTTCCGATTCCCGATAAAAAGGTGACAGGAGCAATGCAGCCCAAAAGTTCCTTTTTGGCATCATTGGCCGGATGTATCAGAATCAGGTTTCTTCCCGGAACATTTTCCAGAATCAAATGGTGGTTAAACTTTTCAGAATAGCGTGCTTTTAAGGTGTAAACTCCTTCCGGAATGCAGGACTTCATTTTCTGGTTTTCAAGCCAGGGTAGTTCAACAGCAAAACCCATAAAAGCACCATGATGAAAGAGGGCACCGTTGGTACCCTCTTTAAAATAGGTCCTATGCAAATGCAGTTCCACTAAATAGTGTCTACATAAACAACTGCCAAGGCATTGTAAGCACCATTTTTCAACGGATACATTTGCCCGTTCACCTCCTGGTAAAACTCAACGCCCAATACCTGGATCACAGGAAGCACAGAGTTTGGAGTTAATGCCGAAACAAAATCAACAATACCGGTGTCTGCGCTGTCATAAGGCAAAATTGCAGTTTCATCATTTTCAAAAGTGGAGGTTTCACCTGCAAAATCCAATTCCGCAGCACCAGTCACCAATTTGAAATGCGTGGTTCCTGCCGGAGCAGCAATCCTTACCGTAGGCGAAAATGACGGAATGTTCACAGTCGCTTCACCGCTTGCACGATCGAAATTGTTGCTGTAAGCAGCAAACAACGTAGATCCCAATTTCCCATTGGTATTGAAATCAAAGCCACTGATAAGCCCCATAGAGCCATCTTCGATGGTTCTCATTCCGCGCTCATTGATGGCATCCGTTTTCACGACCTTTAAAAGATCGGTGGTCAGTCTGCTCACCACTCTTTTGTCTTGTGCATTCAACAAAAGAATCCTGATGGCGCTTCGCACCAATTTTCCGCCTTTTCCGGCTCTGCCGAATTCAGATCCGTTTTCACGCGTTCTTTGAAACGCAGGATCGTTCTTCATTCTGGATTTGTCGATGCCGCCTTTTTCGCGGGCAAGATGTCCATCCGAAGTTTTGTAAAAGGAAATATCCCCGATAGTCCCCTTCAATTTAATAATACCAGTTTGTCTAGCCATAATCGAATAAATTTTAAATTCTTAGCAAATCACCGAAGAATTAGCACTGTATAAAAAAACAAGTATCCATCTGTGCCGTTTTAGGTCATTTATACCGAAAAGTGTCATTTATACCGTTATGACTATTTATGACCGAAATGACTGTTTTTTACCGTTTTGACTATTTATGACCGAAATGACTGTTTTTTACCGTTTTGACTATTATTGACCGGAATGATCACTTTTTACCATAATGATTGTTTTTTACCGAAATGACCGTTTATGACTGAAATGAACACTTTTTATCGAAATGACTGTTTTATTTCGAAATGATCACTTTTTACCAAATTGGTCATTTTATCGTGAAAAAGATCTTTTATTAAACAGATTTGATTAAATTTTTAATTCTGAACAAATCATCGTAGATTTATCAAAGCATAAAATTCTTGTTCTTTGTGTTCCATACACTTAGTTTGTGTATAGCTATTTCTGTCTTGTCCTGAATGTCTTGTCCTGAAATAGCTATACACAAAAACAGTGTATATGGACGAAATAAAGAAGAATGAGGATTATGTTCCAAGGGATCATAAACAAAGCCGTTTTGACAAGCGATTAATACATAAAATCGTAAAAGAAGTGGAACAAGGTTTACCAAGAAAAGAAGCGCATCGCATTTATGGATTCGGCAAAGCGTCATTAGATACTTGGATGAGGAGGTATGGATCGCCCGAATATCGGGAGAATATAAAGCGCAGGACTTATACCAATCTTCAAAAAAGAACAATTGTTACGGCTATTGAACAAAGCAGGATGAGCATTAAAGAAGCTCAAATAGCTTATAATATAAAATCCGAGAAGACAATAAGGGAGTGGTTATCACTATTTAAATTAGAAAAAGTCGAAATTTGTATTGAAAAAGCACCTCCAATGGCTAAAAAGAAGACAACTGTTACTGCTTCAAATACAGAAGCTTTGCAGGAAGCGCTGCAAGAAGCACAGCTAAAGATAAAAGCTTTAAATACTTTAATTGATGTAGCTGAAGAACAATTAAAAATTGATATCAGAAAAAAGTCTGGTGCCAAGCAGTCCTAAAAATGAAACAAGATTATCCCAAATCAGGGATAGGCTTGTTGTGTAGATTGTTTGGCAAAACAAGGCATGCATATTACGATTCTTTATGGAGAAAGGAAAATAGCTTAGTTAAAGAAGATGTCATTCTTCAAGAAGTAATTGCCCTGCGGAATGATCTTCCAAGGGTAGGTACCCGTAAATTATACTATCTGCTGCAGTCCACATTAGAATCACACAGCATAAAAATAGGCAGAGATTATCTTTTTGATTTGCTTTCTGAGCATAAATTATTGGTGCGGCAACGCAAAAGGAAAGCTATTACAACTGACTCAAGACATTGGATGCGTAAATACAGTAATCTAATCAGGAATGTTTCTGTGACAAGGCCTGAACAGGTTTGGGTAAGTGATATAACTTATATTAGACTGGTAAACCAATGGGGGTATTTAAGTTTAATCACCGATGCTTATTCCAGAAAGATTATAGGCTATTGTTTTCGTAATGACCTAATGGCAGAAGGCTGTATTGAAGCATTACAGATGGCTTTGAAAAACAGAATGTACCAGGAACCAATCATTCATCATTCAGACAGAGGGTCACAATATTGCTCGCACCAGTATGTGAATTTGTTACATCAAAATACTATTGGAATCAGTATGACCGAAAATGGAGATCCTTATGAAAACGCATTGGCGGAACGTGTAAACGGAATCATAAAAACAGAGTTCAATCTTCACAGCAGCCAGTTAGGTTTTGAACAAACCTATAACCAGATAAAGAGAAGTATAAAAGCCTATAATCAAATAAGACCACATGCTAGTTGTGATTACCTAACTCCTAATCAGGCTCATTTACAATCAGAGAACTTAAAGAAAAGGTGGAAGAATTATAATAAAAAATTTAACTATGATAAAGCAGATGTATAGTATATTTAGGATTAAAAATTATATTTGTATAGCTAAAGCAGGATTTATTAATTAAACTGTATAGTTATTTCAGGACGGGTCATTCAGGACGAGTCAAAATGGATACAGTATGGATAAGGTATGGATAAGGCATAGATAGAGTATGAAAAGGCAGAAAAGAACTTGTATATATCCAAAAGATATTCAGATCATCACCGGAAGAAGTGAAAGGTATGGTCGTAAGTTATTAAGGGAGATAAGATTGTTTTTAGATAAAAAGCCTCGGCAGTTTGTTACAATACACGAATTCTCGGAATATACTGGTATTGAGCTCAATATCATAAATGAATACATTTTAGATTAAATAAAAAGTTTCTAATTCGGAGTCAGTTATAAATGGGTACCTCTGAAGCCCTAGTAAAATAAGGGAAGTTTGGAATAGTTCTAGTTCCTTCCTCTCTGCGAATACAATCACAAAAAGTAACAAAACCCTATAAACACTATGTTTATAGGGTTTATTAATTCCATCAAATACCAAATAAAAAGGGGCTAAATAGGAGTCAGTTAAAAAAAATCACAACTGACAGCGAATTTCTCTGTTTTGTAAAATGGATGAACATTTGTTCCAGAAGCGGTATTTCTTTTCAATTGAAATTTTTTTTAAAAGATGCTCAAAAATAGAATAAGTAATCCTGTTTTTTCTTTTTTGTTCGTACATTTGCGAACAAAATTAAAGTAATAATGATGAAAATCAATACAAAGTCAGATTATTTTACCACAGAGCAGGAACAAACTGCACGATTTGCGAAAGCATTGGGCCATCCTGTGAGAATTGTCATTTTGCAATTGCTAAATTCCCAAGCTTGTTGTTTTCACGGCGATATGGCCGAAGAACTTCCCATCGCAAAATCTACGCTTTCTCAACATTTAAACGAACTTAAAGATGCGGGTCTTATTCAAGGAGATGTTACCCCGCCATCAACTAAATATTGCATCAATAAAGACAATTGGGAATTGGCCAAAAAACTTTTAAATAATGTGTTGAAATAAATTTTTTAAATTTATGTTCGTAGTTTTGCGAATTACGAATAAATATTTTTAAATTTGTGATAAATAAAAATAGGATGTTCGATTGGATAAAGCATTTAGCAGATTGGCTTATTTATTCGGTTTTTGGGATTGGTGCCGAAACCCATTTGGGCACAGCACTTAATTTCTTCATATTTGACACCCTGAAGATCTTAATTTTACTTTTCGTTATTGTTTTTTTGATGGGAATTGTAAACACCTATTTCCCAATCGAAAAATTAAAAGATTATTTAAAGCGTAAAAAACTTTACGGTTTGGAGTACTTTTTTTCTTCCTTTTTTGGCGCTATTACGCCATTTTGCTCTTGTTCATCTGTTCCATTATTTATTGGGTTTGTGCAAGGCGGAATCCCTTTAGGAGTAACTTTTTCGTTTTTAATAACTTCTCCATTGGTAAATGAAGTTGCCATCGCAATGTTTTTGGGAATGTTCGGACTCAAAGCCACCTTGATTTATGCCGGCTCGGGAATTTTATTGGGAACTTTAGGCGGCTGGATTCTAGGAAAATTTAATTTAGAACCACTTTTGTCTGATTGGGTGAAGCAAATTATTGCAGGATCACAAGTTTCCTCTGATGCATATAAAGAAGAAAAAAAAACCTTTAAACAAAGACTTCCGGAAATAATCAGAAGCGCCTGGGATATTGTAAAAGGCGTGTTGATTTATGTAATTATCGGTATTGCTATAGGTGCGGCGATGCACGGTTATGTACCCGAAAATTTCTTCGCAAAATATTTGGGTAGCGGTGCTTGGTGGACTGTCCCTTTGGCGGTTATCGTAGCCGTTCCTATGTATGCAAATGCCGCTGGTATTGTGCCGGTGATTCAAGTGTTTGTGGCAAAAGGCGTTCCAATTGGAACCGCCATTGCCTTTATGATGGCAACAGTGGGTCTTTCAATCCCTGAAGCTACGCTGCTGAAAAAAGTGATGACTTGGAAGTTAATTGCCATTTTCTTTTCGGTAATAACGATATTTATCATCCTTTCAGGTTATTTATTTAATATTTTATTGTGATAAATACTCAAAAGAGTAAAGCGTAGGAATAATTTGAATTAAAAAATGGTATCTATTTTATGAAGTAGATTAAAAGAGTAGTCGATGCAGTAATATCGAAAATAAATGATTAATTGTTTTGTGTATATTTAAATATATCGTAATATTGCAATGTAATGATGTAAATTTTATATGAATATTCGCTTTTCCCAAGAAATATGCTGTTAGCGACATTTCTTAATTTTTACATCAAAAAGCAAATCTTAAAACAAATTTAATATGGGTGTAACAAAAACCGAATTATTTAGTGAAACGCAAAACCAACTGGCAACAGTAGCGAAAGTTTTTGCACATCCTGCCCGTGTGGCAATTATTGAATATTTATTAAAGTCCGATACCTGTTTTAACGGGCATTTAGTGGAGGAATTGGGTTTGGCACAAGCAACTATCAGCCAACATTTGATGGAATTAAAATCCAGCGGCATTATTCAAGGCACAGTTGAAGGTGTTTCGGTAAGTTACTGCATCAATCCTGAACGTTGGGATGAAATTAAAGGGTTGTTCAGTAAATTATTTGAAAGCTTTCAAGCCCCTAATTGTTGCAATGATTGTAAATAATATTAATTTTTTAAAAATTTAAAATGATGACAACTTCCGAAGAACTAAAGAAAATCGTTCAAGAAAAATACAGCGAAATAGCTATACAAAATGAAGACGACGCTTCATGCTGCGGCAGCGGCGGTTGCGGCACGCCCGAAGCTTACAGTTTAATGAACGAAGATTATTCACAAATAGCAGGCTACAATGCCGATGCCGATTTAAGTTTGGGTTGCGGACTTCCAACGCTATTTGCCAAAATCCAGCAAGGAGATACCGTAATTGATTTGGGATCGGGTGCCGGAAACGATTGTTTTGTGGCACGCCACGAAACGGGAGAAACCGGAAAAGTTATCGGGATTGATTTTACGGAAGCGATGATCAATAAAGCGCGAACAAATGCTGAAAAACTAGGCTATAACAATGTTGAATTTCGACAAGGAGATATTGAAAATATGCCAGTTTCGGACAATGTTGCCGATGTAATTGTGAGCAATTGCGTCCTTAATTTGGTGCCCAATAAAGCAAAAGTGATTGCAGAAATTTATCGTGTTTTAAAGCCTGGTGGCCATTTTAGCATTTCCGACATTGTTTTGGTGGGTGAATTGCCCGAAAAACTGAAACAAGATGCAGAAATGTACGCCGGTTGCGTGGCGGGAGCCATCCAAAAAGAAGTGTATTTAAACCACATTAAAGCAAGCGGTTTCGAAAATATGATCATCCAAAAAGAAAAGCCAATTGTTATTCCTGATACCATTTTGGACAACTATTTATCGGATTCAGAAAAAGAAAACTTTAGAAATGGCGCCAACGGAATTTTTAGCGTTACCGTATTTGCGCAAAAACCAGGCATAAAACTTAGGAAAGAAGTAAACAAAACTCATAAAACCCAAAGTGATTGCTGTAGTTCAAATACTAAATCAAGTTGTTGCTAATCTGAAAATTTAAAAAAAAATGACTCAAATTAAGAACACCGTATTCCAAAAAATAGCGAAAACCATTCAAACAATCGATTTAAAAGCTGTTTCTGAAGAACGAAAAAGCGTTTTGCAACCTTTAATTGATTACATCCAACTCAAAGTTTCAGAAAATAACTATGCAAACCTCAACTTCATTTGCACCCACAATTCGCGAAGAAGCCATTTATCACAAGTTTGGGCTCAGG
>Ga0209643_1002196_pt1 | contig 13627 bp, 12 predicted proteins | sample AutmiccBRH37_all_FD_187383 | JGI IMG/M metagenome (GOLD analysis project Ga0209643, IMG submission 187383) | Deep subsurface microbial communities from Mt. Terri, Switzerland - Autotrophic microbial communities BRH/37_all (SPAdes) (version 2) | ecosystem: Environmental > Aquatic > Deep... | reverse complement strand
TATAACCAATTCTTCTGCACGTTTTCCCTTCTCATCATTTTGGAAAGCCAATTCTTTGTTTGCAATAATCAACTCATCAGCCCGTTTTCCTTTTTCATCATTTTGAAACGCCAGTTCTTCATTTGCTATCGCCAGCTCATCAGCCCGTTTTCCTTTTTCATCATTTTGAAACGCCAGTTCTTCATTTGCTATCGCCAGCTCATCAGCCCGTTTTTCTTTCTCATCGTTTTGAAACGCCAATTCTTCGTTGGCAATTCCTAGTTCTTGAGCCCGTTTTTCTTTTTCAACATTTTGAAACGCCAATTCTTCGTTGGCAATTACCAACTCATCTGCCCGTTTTTCTTTTTCAACATTTTGAAAGGCCAATTCTTTGTTGGCTTTTCTCAAATCTATGGCCCATTTTTGAGCGGTAACATCTCGTGCAGCAGCAAAAACGCCTATGACTTTTCCCGAATCATCTTTATAAACAGAAGCGTTGTAGGATACATCAGTTAAATTCCCGTTTTTATGCTTGATGGTTAACGGATAATCTACCACAAAACCTTTACTAAAAACCTGAAGATAACCTTCCTGGGCTCTTATTGGGTCTGTGAAATAATCGGAAAAGTTTGTGTTTATTAAGTTTTTTCTTGTGATGCCGGTAACTTTTATGGAGGCCTTATTAACGTCGGTTATCTTGCCTTCCAAGCTAATGGTAACAAATGGATCTAGGCTGGCTTCAATTAAGCTTCTGGTGTAGTTTGTATTTTTGATTTTGGTTGATTCCATTTATGTTATTGTAGCTTTATAAAAGTGGGTAATTTTAATTTTGGTCCTTCGAACCTGAAGCATTGCTGATTTGGTTTCCAATTTCCTCAATCGGACTTCTTCTCTTGTCTTTCATTTGTTTAAAATGGGAAGGTGAGAGGCCGGTCACTTTTTTAAACTGATTGGACAAATGTGCCACACTGCTGTAGTTCATTTTCCAGGCAATTTCTGTAATATTTAATTCGCCATAATTAATTAGTTCTTTAATTCGTTCAACTTTATGGACAATAATAAACTGCTCAATGGTGGTTCCTTGCACTTCTGAAAATAAATTTGCCAGATAAGTGTAATCGTGGTTTAATTTTTCACTTAAATAGTCCGAGAAATTTACTTTGATGGCTTCTTCCGAATAATGGACCATTTCAATAATCACATTTTTTATTTTTTCAATCAACATTGCTCTTTTGTCATCCATCAATTCGAGACCGGAGTTGTATAATTCCTGCTTTAGCATCGCTCGCTGCTCATCATTTATGTTTTCCATAATGTCGACTTCCCCTAAATCAACCACCACAAAATGAAGTTTTAGCTTTCTTAGAGCGTCTTTTACAGCCATTTTACAACGGTTGCTTACCATATATTTGATATATAACTTCACAATTCTAATTTTTTTTCAAATGTACGCTAAACGTATATAAGAATGTCGTTTAATGTCTTTTATAAGTAAAAAATTATGTATTCCAATACTTTATAACTTGAAACTTTTTTAAAATTAAAGAAATTATTTGATTTTCATTTTTTTTTGATTTACAAATGTTTGTAAAATGCTTAAAACAGGTAAATATTTACCTGTTCAATTAAAAGTTACGTTATGTAACAACGCCAATTATTTTATGAGTTAAGAGACGTTGGCGTTTATTGTTTCGGGATTTTCATTCAAATAAACGCCTTCATCTCTCTATTTTACACTTAATCAAAAAGTTACAAAAAATTATCAAAATTGCAAAATAATCTTTAGGGTTGATTGTATTTTAAGCCAAGACTTTTTTGTTATGGAGCCGTAAACCATCATTAATCGTATTGAATAAACCTTAAAATATATGAATCTATTCGGGGTTTCTAAGAAACATACATTCAATAATAAGGGCATTCCTTTATGAATGTTTTTTGCCTTTTTTATTGCTATTGGATTTATGATTTCCGTTATTTCCTTTTGATTTATAGTTTCCGTTTCCGGGCTTGTTACCAATACTTTTTTGCGGTGCGCCACGATATCCTTTTGCGTATTTAACTTTATGTTGTTTGTATAAACCGTAAGGTGCATTTCCGCGATAATCGCTTAAAACAACTTTATAGCCATTATACAAATCATAATTTCTGTATTGCGTTGGAAGAGATTTCCGGTGAACCCAAGAATTTCCTGAATAATAAATAAACCTTGATGTTTGGACATCATAATAAGAATGAACATCAGGAAGATAGTAATAACGAACGTTAGAATAACCTGAAGGTCCCCATTGCGGAGGCGAACCAAGGTTTACGTTTACTGAAATTTGTGCTTGAGATTCACTCGCAAAAATTAACGCTATTCCGAATATTAGATATTTTATTGCTTTCATCTTATCTGTTTTTTTAATTATTGTACACGCTATTAACTTTTACAAATTTGCGCACATTAAAACACAAATATGTTACATAACTTTAGACAAAAATTGTATAATTCACACTTTTTTTGTTGAATCGTTTATTTGTTTAATTGTGTAGTTGTTAATTTGTTTATTGTTGAATTTTTTGGAATAACTGTCTGCAGAGACTGAATACTGAAACTTATTTGGATTGTTGAAGTGTTTATATGTTTAAATGTTGAAGTATTGCCTTTCGATTGCCTCAGGGTGGTTGATCTGGAATGATGTCATTATGTACAAAGTGAACTTTCAGCTTTGAGCTTTCAGCCTTTAAAACCCGCTCGCCGTCTGGCCCTTCGCTAAAAACAGCCACCGGCTGCTTTCTTTACGCTCTGTCCCCAATTTGGGTGCTAAGGGGCTTTTTCCGCCATAACTGCTCCAAACCAATCACATATTTCAATGTTTTTGGTGGTTTTTCCGTTTTCAACCTTAAAAATAAGCAATGAGTGATCTTTGCATTCAACGGTCAATCCGCAAGGAACCGCGTGGGTATAGCCGCCATTGGTTATCGTTGATTTTTCTTGAGCATCTGTTGAATCTTCCTGAACCGTATACGCAAACGCAATATAATTTCCGGCCGGAATTTTTGAAAATTTAAAAGGCTTCTGATTTTCTTTAATATCCAATGAATATATTTTACTGGTTTCCTTGTTTTTAAGATACACATTCATTGCCGGAATATATTCTGAAGGGTAACAGACGGTTCCTTTTACGGTTCCGCTGGTGCTGCTGCAACTTGTCATTAAAATTGCCGATAAAATAATAAGTGCAAGTAGGTTTTTCATAATGGGATTTTTTATATTGGTAAGTTATTTTTTTGGGGCAATTTACTCATAAAAAAACAAATTGGGTAAAATATATGCATAAGAAGCTTTATTCATAAATGTTGCGCCAAATTTGATTGAAAAAATAGGGGAGAAGCAATGATTTATAGTTAAAGATATCAGCCATTATTGGCCAACACACTTTTCTAATAAATGGTTTCTAAATCTATGGGCGCTGTTCTTGCATCTCTATGAATATGATCTTGTTCATAATCTTCATATTCATCTTCTTCTGCAATATTTTTTTTACTCTTTTTGCTGAAAGTATTTAAAAAGAAAGAGGCCAATAAATTTACAATACCTGGATTTTTTGCAACCAGGTTTTCAACACTCAGCATTAAGGCACTGCCAATGAAATTTTTGAAAGGAACGCGAACAACTCCTTGAAACAGTAATTTAGATAAATATCCGATTCCTAGACCTACGGATGTGCTAAATAAATTGTCTTTCATCGTTTGAGACTCAGCCGTATCCTTAAATAAGTTTTTAATCATATTTATTGGTTTGGCGTTCTCATAAGCGGTATAAATGAGCTCTTTAAGTAATTTTTCATCTTCAGCCTTTTTAAACTTCAACAGGTTTATGGCATTTTCAAGCTCGGACATTGATTGAATTTTTCCCATAATAGTTGTTATTTAAGCATTTGTTTAATAATTGAATTGCCCATTGGCTTTTTAATCCATTTATGCAGAAAGAAATACAACACGATCCCAACAACAAAGTAAAATGCGGCAACCATAAAAAAACCATAATATAATTTGTTCATCAGTTCACCCAAAAACAAGGCGATTCCCGTACTCAGAATAATGGTAAAGAAAAAAAATATCCAAACAATAATAATCCGTGAAATTACAAAAGGCGCTATAATTGCGGCTTTCTTAACTAATTTGAGTTTTATGAGTTCATAGTTTGTGTTACTGTATTCTTCAATTTTCTCAAATAATAATTCAATTAAACTTTTCGAGGTGCTCATTTTTTTTGCCTTTTAAAATTCCAAGTATGAATTTAAAAATTATTTGACAATTAGGGGAACGTTATTTTATATTCCCGCTAATTGTCAAATGTATTTTCTTTTTCATTTTTTTAGTCATCGAAGAGGCAGTTATGCTTCAACTTCTTCTCCGTATTTCATTTTTTTTGCCATCTTTTCGGCTTCTTGTTTTGCTTTTTCAGTCATTTTTTCAGCCTCGTGTTTTGCTTTTTCGGTGAATTCCTCAGCTTTACGTTTTGCTTTTTCAGCCATATCAGTAGCTTTTTCTTTTAGATCTTCGAATTTTTCGTTGATGTTTTCAATAAAGTCCTCATATTTTTCTTCTAAATCTTCGGCCAATTTTTCCCCTTTTTTAATAATTTTTTTACGGGTAGTTGAACCTTTATCTGGTGCAAACAAAATGCCCATCGTTGCTCCAATAGCTACTCCAGCCAACACGCCTAATAAGATATTTCCTGTTTTCATAATGTTGTTTTTTATAATTTAATTGATAATTTAATTTAGGTTAATATTCCGGACTTTATTTGTGGGAAAATAAAGTCCGGAATAAATATACGAAACTTCAGTTAAGAAATTTCAATCATTTTTGGTTTTTGTTTTTTAGCTTCCTCTTTTTTGGCAAGGCTAAATTTTAAGATGCCGTTTTCATATTTGGCTTTTACTTTTTCATCGATTACAGTTTCAGGAAGCTGTAAAGATTTTTCAAAAGAATTGAAGCTAAACTCTTTGCGTGTATAGTTTTCTTCTTTTTCTTCTTTTTTTTCAGATTTTTTTGCCATAATATTCAAGCAGCCATCAGCAATGTTAACTTCAAAATCTTTTTTGTCGAATCCCGGAGCAGCAAGCTCAATTTCGAATCCGTCTTTTTTTTCTTTGATGTTTAAAGCTGGTTCGTTCATTCTTTTGAGCCACAATTTATCATTGAATAAATTACCGGCGTCAAAATCCAACAAATCTGATGTAAACAGATTTTCCCAAGGTCTTTGTCTAAATTTTACGAGTGTCATAATATTTTTATTTAAAGTTAAACATATTTTCTACCCCAAATTTAATATCAAAACAGGGTTTGTAAAATGATTTTCCTCAATTTACCTATAATTTATTGGATAAAATTAAAATGCCGATAAACTGCAATGCTGACGCAGTTCCACGGTAAAAAAATATTAAGATGCCTTATTTGTGATTTATTTTTTTATGATAGAAATCAATTTTTATACAAAAAAATGAAATAATTAATTAAGGTATAGAAATTAAATGTGCTCATTTAAACGGCCAAAACTATTTTATTTTAATACAATTTTTAATGAAAGTAAATTGGATTTCAGAATGAATTTGAATAAATAATTTAGTAATTATAGCCTTATTGGGCTGATCTGTTGTTAAAAAAAATTTAAGGGGCAATAATGATTTTTAACGAAACTTTCGCATTTTTTTTGATGGTTCCTTTTTTAAATGTAATCTGTTCAAAAATAGCGATTTGGTTTTTCGAATTTTAAAGTTTTAATAGATTTAATTGATTGATAAACAGTGTTTTGACACCTTTATTTTCAGATTTTTTCAAATAAAGTTTAATCGTTATATTTGTTGATTATTAACAAATCAAAAAAATAGAATTATGGGAATATTTATTGTTTTAGGAATTGTTGTTGTGCTGGGTATTTGGTTGATGGCAATTTACAACGGACTGGTAAGTTTTAGAAACAACCGGGAAAATGCTTTTGCCGATATTGATGTGCAATTAAAACAACGTCACGATTTAATTCCGCAACTTTTGGGCGCGGTTAAAGGTTATATGGAACACGAACGTGGTACTTTGGAAGCCATAACCAACGCAAGATCCAGAGCGATGAGTGCCGGAACCATCAACGAAAAAATTGCCGCTGAACAGGATTTGGGCGCAGCATTAAAAGGATTAAGCATTCAGGTTGAAGCATATCCTGATTTAAAAGCCAGCCAGAATTTTATGCAATTGCAAACTGAAATTTCTGACATTGAAAATAAATTGGCTGCCGTAAGACGTTATTTTAACGCCGCAACAAAAGAACTTAATATTGCCGTTCAAAAATTTCCAAATAATATTTTCGCTGGAATGTTTGGCTTTAAAACCGAACCAATGTTTGATTTAGGCGTTGCCGGAAGAGAACAAATGGATGTTGCTCCAGAAGTTAAATTTTAAGCAGTGGCATTTGTAGGAATTCAAACACAAATAAAGAGAAACAACAGAAAATCTGTTCTTTTATTAATTGCATTTCCATTATTGGTCTTGGCAGCTGTATTTGCCGTGGTTTATTTTACCACTTACGATCAGTACGGAAATCCGAGCCCTGAGTTGGCAACCGACTTGTTTTTGCAAGCAGTTCCTTTTGTAACCACCGTTGTTTTGGTGTGGTTTCTTATTGCCTATTTCGCGCACGGAAAAATGATTGCGATGGCAACGGGCGCAAAACCGTTGGAACGCAAAGAAAATTTGCGGGTTTATAACCTGGTGGAAAATCTTTGTATGGGCGCGGGAATGAAAATGCCCGCAATAAACATTATTGAAAGTGATGCTTTAAATGCTTTTGCAAGCGGATTGCAAGAAAAAAACTACACCGTTACCTTAACACGAGGCATTATTGATAAACTTGACGACGATGAGCTTGAAGGCGTTATTGCCCACGAATTGATGCACATTCGCAACAAAGATGTGCGATTGTTGGTGGTTACCATTGTTTTTGTGGGTATTTTTTCTTTCGTGGTTCAAATTGCGTTCCGCAGTTTTTTATATGGCGGAATGGGCAGCAGAAGGAATAATAAAGATTCGGGTAAATTAATGATCGTAATTTTAGCGGTTTCTTTGATCGCTTACTTAATTTCGATGCTTTTTAAATTTTCATTGAGCCGTAAAAGAGAGTATATGGCCGACAGCGGTGCCGCTGAAATGACCCGAAAACCTTGGGCTTTGGCTGCAGCTTTGAAAAAAATCTCAGGGAATCACCACGTGAAACAAGTAAAGAGTGAAGAAGTGCAGCAAATGTTTATTGAAAACACGCCGCAAGACACATCCGCAGGTTTATTTGGCGGTTTAAAGGGATTGTTTTCAACGCATCCGCCTATTGAAAAACGCATTCAGTTTTTGGAGCAGTTTTAGGTTTTTTTAAACTCTTTTATTGCCTGCAAATTTCTTTTTAGGTTTGCGCTGCTAAATTTTGGTTATAAATTAGTTTTAATATTAAAGCGCCTGATTAAAATGTTATTGGGATTAACTATCACAAATTGCCTTAATAATTTAAGACAGACACAGTTTTTGTGGATTAACTTTCCCGTTTGTTGAAATATTTTCTGATTAACGCACTAAATCCAGCTTTTAAAATTGGTTTTGAAATATAATCACTGCAACCGGCGTCCACTGCTTTTTGCTTATCATAAGAGAGCGCGAAAGCCGTTTGTGCAATAATTACCACTTTTTTGTTTAATTGGCGAATTTGGATTGTCGCTTCATAACCATTTAAATGTGGCATTTGCAAATCCATTAAAATTAAATCAATATCTGGATTGTTTTTATAAATTTCAACCGCTTCAAGACCATCTTTAGCCATTAATATTTCCGAGTTAATTTCTTCGGCCAACATAGATAGGTATAAAGACGACGCTTCATCGTCCTCTGCAATTAATATTTTCAGCTTTTCAACTTTATTTTCAATTTTTTTTGAAAACTTCGTTTTTTGGCCATTGGTTTTTATTATTGGGCCCGTATTGCAGGGAATGGTGAAATAAAAGGTAGACCCGCCTTTCTTGCCGATTATTGTACTCTCATCTTCACTTTCAACCCAAATTTTACCACCCAGCATTTCAACATACGCTTTGGTAATTGACAAACCCAATCCTGCTCCTTGTCGCGCCATTTTATCTGAAATATCAGCCTGAATAAATCGTTCAAATATGGCTTCTTGCCTGTCTTTTGGAATCCCTATCCCTGTATCTTTAACAGAAAATTCGAGAAAATCACCTTTGTTGTCATAACTTAATTCAATCATACCCTCATTGGTGTATTTAATGGCATTTTTGATGAGGTTTATTAAAATCGCATAGATTTTTTCGCGATCTGTTTTTATAATAATCTCTTTTTCATTTATATTATTTTTAACAAAAAACTGCAACCCTTTTTTTTCAAATTCAGGTTTGAAAAAAGTATGAATGTATTTAATGGGCTCTGCTATATTTAATTCTTTAAAATCAACCTCCATCAACCCCGCTTCAATTTTTGAAATATCCACAATATCATTGATGATGTTAAGCATTCGGGTACCGCTCTTTTGAATGATGTTGATGTACTTTTGCTGTTTTTCGCCTGATAGGTTAGGTTCTTTTAAAAATTCTGTGAAGCCCAAAATGCCGTTCATTGGTGTTCTAATTTCGTGTGACATATTGGCCAGAAAAGCCGATTTTAATTTGTCGCTTTGCTCAGCTTGTTCTTTCGCAATAATCAAGTCTTCAATAAGTTGTTTTCTTTCGGTAATATCTTCTTTAACTGCAAGATAATGGGTAATTTGACCTTTTTCATCCAAAATAGGAGAGATTGAAGCCTGTTCCCAAAAAAGTTCACCATTTTTCTTTTTATTGTGAAATTCGCCCCGCCATTCTTTACCTGAGGTTATTTTTTGCCATAAAATATTGTATGCTTCTTTTAGTTTTTCACCAGCACTAAATATCTTAGGATTTTTGCCAAGCAATTCTGACAATTCATAACCCGTAACTTCAAGTGTTTTGGGGTTTACATACACAATGTTTCCTTGTGTATCCGTTAAAATTATTGAAGCGGGGCTTTGCTCAACCGCACGCGATAATTTTCGTAATTGTTCCTCAGCTTGTTTGCGTTCGGTGATGTCATGTTGTGTTCCAAAAAGTCCTTTTATGCTGCCTTTTGAATCGTATAAACAAATATAATCCCCTTCAACCCACATTTGAGTGCCATCGAAGCGAAGTTCGGATGTATCAATGTGCAAACTGCCCCTATCAAACAACTCTTTTATAACCTTATAACCCTGTTTTAAATCATGTGCAAAAAATTCATTGAACGTGCGATTTAGAAATTCATCTTCTGTCGCCAAGTATTGATTCAACATTGCCTGATTTACTTTTGCAACCCGCAGATTGCCAAAAACATCATCCAGGGTTTTTTCTTTATCCACAGAATCGTTCCAAGCAATAGGTTCTTCAAGCTTCATAAAAAAGAAACCGGTTAAAGATTGGTTAAAAAACAAGTTTAAGCGTTCCTCATTTTCCTTCAGTGCTTGTGCAGTAAGATACTTTTCTGTTACATCAGAAAAAACCAACACCACCCCGCTAATCTTACCCTCTTTGTTTTTAATTGGCGCTGCGCTGTCGGAAATTTGGTATTCCGTTCCATTTTTAGAAATTAATAAGGTGCTGTTTGCCAGACCTACAATTTCTCCGTTTTCCAATACTTTTTTTACCGGATTGATTGCTGTTTCCCTAGAGTTGGTATTTACAATTTTAAATACTTCGGTTAAAGGCTTTCCTGCAGCATCAGTCAAAGTCCAGCCGCATAATTTTTCAGCAACAGGATTCATTTTAACCACCAATCCATTCAAATCAGTGGCTATTACGCCATCTCCAATGGAGTTAAGTGTGATGGCTAAATTCTCTTCGCTTTGACGTAATGATTCTTCTGTACTTTTTCGTTCTGAGATGTCCTGAAATGCGCCTTGAACTTTTACTATTTTTCCTTTATCATCCCTTATCGCTTCTCCAATTGTATTCACCCAAACCCTTTTTCCGCTTGCAGTAATGATCTGCATTTCTTCATCAAATGGAATTCCCCTTCCAACGCAATTGGCAAAAACCTTTTTAATTTTACTGCGCCATTCAGGGGCGTAAAAATTAATTCCCTCTTCTACCGATGGTGCATATCCCGAGGGCCTTTCATGTATTGCCGCCACTTCATCAGACCAGTATACTCGGTTTTCACCAATATTCACATTCCATCCGCCTAACTTTGCCTTTTCCCCTGCAATTTTAATAAGGGAGAGGTTTTCTATCAATATTTCTTCCGCTTTTTTTCGGTCAGTGATATTAAAAATTATTCCGAGATTATATAGAAACTGACCATTTGGATCATAGAATGATGAGACGGTAAGTTGCACCCAGATTATTTTACCATCCTTATTTAATAACCTTTTCTCTGTTCTGAAAACATCAATTTCACCAGCAATCAATTTTTTAACATTGGGAATATCCTTAGCCATATCATCCGGATGTGTAATATCGACAAAAGTAAGTTGTTGAAGTTCTTCTTCCTTATATCCGACCATTTGGCAGAAGGTCCGGTTTGCCATTCGGAACTTAAAATCTTTACCGACCATCACCATGCCATTTGCACCGTCTTCATATATTTTTCTATAGCGATATTCACTTTCCCTTAACTTTCCTTCGGCCTGTTTGCGCTCGGTAATGTCGCTTACCATCACGTGTCTGGCTTTGCGATTATTGACTGTTATGGCATGAGAAATAATTTCAACAAAAATAATTTCACCATTCTTTTTCAAATGTCGCCATTCACCTGCTAAATTGTAGGGCTGATGTGTGAGTGCTATATCTTTTTGAAGGGCTTCAAGATCTTCTTTGGGACGGATATCCTTTAGGGTCATTCCCAAAAATTCTTCTTTTGAATAGCCGTAATGATGGATGGCCGCATTGTTTATTTCAAGAAACCTCAGCGATTCAATATCATAAATCCACATTGGCTGCGGATTGTTGTCAAATAAATAACGATAGTTCTCCTCACGCTCCAACAACTTCTTATTGTGAATATCATCGGTATAGGATGATTCAATGACGTTTAATTTTTGTCGTAATACATTTAATTCATTGATAAGTTCCTCTTTTGTTTTGTCCATTTGGCTATGCATAATATTCAAATAAAAGTCTACAATTTTTTCTGTTATTATTGGCTTGAAGCATTGATTACCATTTCCAAATTTTCACAACACAAATCATTTACTCTCAAATTTAATGAAAAAACCAATGCAATAATCTAGATTTTTATAAAGAAGCCATTAATAATTTTTATCCTTTTTTATTTGGCTGGCAACTAACATAAAGTAAGCTCGTTTCGGCTTAATCATTTTAATTGGTTTTCTTTAATGACTGATCCTGTTCATATTTTAAATTCAATTTTAAAGCGGTTTCAGCTTTACTTAATTCTGCGCCTAAATAGCCTGCGTGGCTCAATTGTGAAACCAGCTCGTTCTGCAAAAGGCTGAGTAAGATTGCTTCTGCGGAATGTCCTTGGATGAGGTATCCGGGTTTATTGTCTTTAAAATAATGTTTTACGGTGATTTGTTTTTTTTCTGGATCGGTGGTGATTACAAAAAACCCTTTGTGGTCATAGTCTAAGGGAATTCGTTTGCCTCCGGGTTTTAACATTGAGAATTCGGCTTGTTCAGAAATTATTTCTGTGAACTCAGTACCGTTATTTTTGGAGAATGGTTGTTTATTCATTTTGTGTAGTTCCAACATTTTTTGATGCAATATTTCTATATTTTTTTCTTCTAAACAATTTGCCAATTCTATCTGTTCCAAAAATTGGTTTATTTTTTCCACCGATAAATTGCGCAACACAGGATAATGGCCAATGGCATTGATAATTCTTTTTTCCTTGTCAATTCCGTATTGAAAAAGTGATTGCAAGGCTTGCCCTGCGTGGAAAACAGGGGAATCTTTTCCGCAGAGCACAAGAAATCTAATATTTGGATTGGAAACAATGTTTAAAATTATTTTTTCAATCCCCAGATTTGGTGTGTATACTTTGCCAACAATCGCGATGTTGTCCCATTGCACAATTTGTTTGATAAGCGTATCGGTGGTTAAGGTACAAACGGCTATTTGTCCATTGGGGTTTCCAACTACATAATTGCCCTGAACTGCCGGCCATCCCTTATTTTTTTTGAATTTTTTAGAGACAAAAAAATCTTTCACCACATTCATTCTGTGAAATATTTTTACAGCCATAGGGTTGTCACCCGAATCGGTATTCGGAAATAAGTTTGCCAGAAGATGCATTAATTTTTTTATGGGCATCACGAATTATTTTGGATAGGATTTTTCAAAACAAGTGATTTTAGAATGGTTTTTTCGTTTTAAAATTGATTCAAATATAGTTGTTTATCATTAATCTTTTAGGATGGCTTTGTATTTTAAGATATTTTGCCTTTTAAATGATTTAAATGGCGAATTCAAAATAGCTGAAGGATGTTTGTACCTAAATAAAAGCTTTTATTTAGCAGCATTAGTAGGGTTTTTTTAGATATTTGTATTTCAATTGATAAGATCCTGAAACAAGATCAGGAGGAATGGAATACTGATAGATGTAGCGGTATTTTTGCTCATCAATGATCCTTATTTATTGCATTGAACGCTAAAATCAAAAAACACCATTTTTTACAATGGTGCTTTTTTCATTAAAAATTATCCTCAACCCCTTAAGAATAATTAATAATTCGATTTCCTCTTTTTTAAAATTATATTTTTAAGAAAAGATCGCAAGGCTCATTATCACTAAGGAATAACTCCAAACAATGATGATAATTACAATTACAAATGCAATTTCAATTTTTTTCATAATTGAAAATAATTTATACAAACGTTAAACAGTATAATAAAAATCATTTTAATTCATTCTACATCCATATTATCCGACAAATGGTTTTTGATCTGTTTGTGACAAATAAGTTTGTACTAGCAAAAACTTTGGTGTCATTTATCAATCATTCTGTAATAAAAGTTAATATATATGACAGTGATTGCAAAAACAGACAAAAGGATTGTGCTCATAGGGTTTTTTGAGGGTTTATTTCAATTAAATGACATCAATAGATGGACATTCGTTTTAAAGGTTTTTATATTGTTAAAAAATTTTAAATTATAAAATGCTTAGAAAAACCAAACCTTACAGATTTCCGTAAGGTTTTAGCATTTATCTTTCTTTTTCTATTATTGGTTTAGCAAATTCCCTTATAATGCATCAAAGATAACTTCCTAAAAAGAAAAAATCTTACGGGTTTCCGTAAGGCATAAACTATTTTGTTGTCATTTTTTTAAATAAGGCCTAAATCTTTGGCAATTGAGACCAAATGCGTAGGATTGTTGGCGTTAAAATGTTCTCTCAAAAATTTTAATTTTTTTTCAATGGAACTGATGCTTGTTGGCAACCATTCTTTTTCTTTAAGTATATCACTAATTTGTTCTTGTGAATATCCGTCAGAAAGACATTTTATCAGAAAAATATCATAGTCAACAATTTCAATCGCTTCACTTTTGGAGATTGCATTTGCGCAATGTGGGGATATATATAAACTTTTAGTATTGTTTATTTTTTG